>OLGI01000028.1_pt1 | contig 173274 bp, 120 predicted proteins | sample 1605221 | NCBI WGS metagenome assembly OLGI01 (sample SAMEA3888915, study PRJEB22519) | human gut metagenome | biome: human gut; feature: human-associated habitat; material: faeces | place: Denmark | collected 2010 | reverse complement strand
GTTTCTATAAAAGAAAAAGAGACCGAACTCTAAAAAAATCTTTTGGGTCGCCCCCTTTTCCATTTACTGAATATCCCAATTTAAATCTGAAATAAAAAACAGAGGCCATCTCAAATTCAGCCTGAATTTTTGGACAGCCTCTTCTTTGTAGTGCGTACGAAACGTTATTTTACCAACATCTTGCGTCCGTTTACAATGTATATGCCTTTAGGAAGGTTTTCCAAAGCTCTGTCATTGCTTACTTTGTGACGAATCAAAACACCGTCAATCGTGAAAACGTCTACTATGGTATTGTCGGTCGTTACGTTCTCGATACCGAGTTCTTCTTCTTTTTCTGCGCTTACAATCATAGCGTTGTTAATCTTGGTATTGCTCGAAATCGGAATTTTGACATTCTGTTCGTTCTCGTACAAGTATAGTTCGAGCGAGTAAGGTATCTCTTGTCGCAGATTGGCCGTAGAGCCGAGCGGTGTGAGGACAAGGGTGGTTATGTCTCCGTTTTCCAGTGAAGCAACAGTACCGGTCAATGTAGCTCCGGTCTGGCCGTCCCAAGGTTGCTTGAAATATGCGCGGAATTCTATGTTACTTACGTTCTCGAGAGCTTGCAGTTTTACATAAAGTTTGAGGTTTTCTATAGATGTGAAATTCCCGTGTTCGAAACTGATAGGTGCGGTTACGTATATTGTCGGTGTTTTGCCCGAAATGGTAAGTTGCGGTGCTTTGTTCTGACCCGTAGCCGCTTCTATGCGTATCCATTCTGTGGTGCCGCTTATTTGGTAAACCGGCCATACTTCGAATGTGCCGTTCTTTACAATATCGCTCGTGTTCAGTAGCAATGCGCTGAAACGGTTACCCGGAGCAAAGGTGTAGTCGGTTATACCCGCTATAATTTTCTCACCCGTTGCTACATCAGTCAATTCTAATCCCATGTAAACTTCCTCGGTGTTGGAGATATTTATCATGTTTCCCGAAACGAATAGTTCATCACCGCGAGTTGCCGAGTTTTGCGAAATGGTAATGGCGTCTTGTGCAACAACACCACTGCTGGCTTTAGCCGGCTTTAGTCCTGTTATAATACGCTGGTCGTTATGGTAGCCTTGACCGTGAAGTCCTGCTCCGGTATAAGGATTGAGGGCATCGCTACCCGATAGGGCGAAGTATCCGTTAAAAGTACCTTCCCATCCCCAATTAATATGGAAAAGGCCATCTTTGTAACCATCGCAAACGAACGTGTGTCCGCTGCCGCTATCGTCATTACCGGAATAGAAAACCGGAAGTCCTGCTTGTAAGTCGTTGTATACAAGCGTTTCCCATTCATCATCGTTAGTAATGTTGCTGCGGCTTATCTCTGCTGCTGTTTTTGCATATCCAAAGTAATCTTGAAATGAATAAACAGCCCAGTTCGATGCGCCGGCTGTGCCTATGTTTGTGTCATTGAAAAGCGAATTTACGCTAATTGCACAGTCGAACATCAAAAGAGCCACTGCATCGACTTGCTGTTGTGTGTAGCCGGAACGGTATGAGGGTATCATGGCTGCATAATCGTATGAGTGCTCAGCAAAGCTACTTTCTTTGTGTTGCTGTACTTCTTTGCCGTTTACGTCTATCGAGTAGTCGTAGCTGTACGATCCCGTGCCCTTTTCGGGCCATTTGTGAAAATACATGATTTGCGACATTGCAGTGGCTACACATCCGGTTAAAGCGGGTGAGATACTTGTACCATTATTGTAACTGCAAAGTTGATTGAATGGGGCTTCTTGTGACCATTCGGTTTCGAGCAAGGGCTTTATTTCTGTTTTTACGGCTTTAGCGGCGTGTGTTTGCTCTGTAACTTCCGGCATGGAGCATACTGCCTTTATTTGCCGGGCGTATTCGCCAAGCCACCAGCGCATGTTTGCGGGCAGTGTTGAGGGATTGTATGAACCCTTGTCTACGTATGCAAGTATCTCTGTTGCGCGGTCGTCGGCAGCGGTAATGACAAAACCGCCTCCAGTTATGTTGAACACGTAGTAGAGAGGAGCATTGGCATCGCTCTCGGTGTATACGAGTTCCAAGTTTGTGGCAATAGCCTTTTGTCGTATTTTGCCGTATTCAGTATTAGCAATAAAATTTTTAGCCGTTGATAGAGCGTCGGTAACTTCAATTTTACGGGCATGCAATAGCTGTGTAAGTGCGAGTAAAAAAGTTACAACCAGTAGTTTTGGTAAAATCTGTTTCATTTTGTTGGGGGTATTAGGGTTAAGTATGATGTGTATGCAGTTGTGTACAAATCTGATTTTTGTAATGTTAATCATGCTTGGTAAATATAAGAATTAAAATTGAGATTAACAAGGTAGTTTGAAATATTGATTTCTATATTATTATGGTTTTCGATATTGGCTAATTCTGGATCAAAATTAAGGTCGGTATAAAAGTTTTGTCGGGAGAAAACGTAAAAATGACCTGATAATGTTCGCTTATTAGAAAATTCAGACAGTTCTTATGAGCCTATAATACCAGTTTTAAGTAAATGTTTTTTTACTTTATTAATTAAATAAAGTTATTTAAGATTCGTGAGGTTTATCTGGAGAATCGTGGTTTGTAAAAGATAAGGAGAATTGCTCTCTAAAATTTTCGTTATTTTCTTTTTCTGAAAGATTTAATTCCTGTTTTTTTTGTGCACTAAGTATTGATTGGGCGAATGTTTGGTCGTTTTTTACACGAGTTAAGGCTATTTGTGCTGCATTTTGTTGAGCTTCTTTTTTAGAATAGCCGATCCCTATTCCACATGGATTTCCGGCGAGAATTGCTTGAAACTGAAATATGGGATTATTTTCTTTGTCAGTAAAGGCTTCGATGAGAGAGAACGATACATCGATACGGTTTTTTTGTCCCCATTCTATCAATTTTGATTTGAAATTGACTTCTTTCCGTGCAATTACCGATAAATCTATATAAGGTGCGATTATGCGGTCTTGGATAAATGTTTTGCATGTTTCATACCCTTGATCAAGATATATAGCTCCGATGAAGGCTTCGAAAGCATTGCCGTAAATATAATTGTTATGAGTATTTGTCCGGATAGAAGTCTGTACGAGTTTATCCAATCCCATTTTTATGGCAATGTCGTTCAGTGTATCTCTTTTTACGATTTTTGATCGTGTATTGGATAAAAAGCCTTCTTTTTTATTCGGAAATTTATTGAACAGGATATCTGAGACAACTGCGTCGAGAATTGCATCCCCTAAAAATTCTAATCGTTCGTTGTTGATTCGTTGCCCTTCTTGGGTACGGATATCCGATGAACGGTGGACAAATGCCTGTTCGTATAAATTTATATTATTGGGGTAGAATCCGAGTATTTGATAAAACAAAGAATACGGCCCTTTGTGCTTTTGCACAAAAAGCCGTATTCTTTTATAAAAGTTCAGAAACACGTTATCCTTTGAATTTCTTTACGATGATGCTTGCATTATGACCGCCGAATCCGAAAGTATTGGACAGAGCTACATTAACAGTCCTCTTTTGAGGTTTGTTGAATGTAAAATTCAATTTGTAATCAATTTCCGGATCTTCGTCTCCTTCGGTAAAGTTTATTGTCGGAGGAACGATGTCATTTTCAACGGTTTTTACACAAATCATAGCTTCAATAGCTCCGGCTGCACCTAATAAGTGTCCGGTCATCGATTTGGTTGAACTTATATTCAGCTCATAAGCATGATCTCCGAATACAGATTTGATCGCCTTAACTTCCGATATATCGCCTACCGGTGTCGATGTACCGTGTACATTAATATAATCTACTTCTTCAGGCTTCATCTCTGCATCACTCAGGGCATTTTGCATAACTAATTTTGCTCCGAGACCTTCAGGGTGAGTTGCTGTCAAGTGATAGGCGTCTGCAGACATACCGCCACCGACAACTTCTGCATATATTTTTGCTCCACGAGCTAAAGCGTGATTCAATTCCTCGAGTATAAGGCAAACACCGCCTTCTCCCATAACGAAACCGTCACGGCTAGCACTGAATGGGCGAGATGCCGTTTGGGGATCTTCATTGCGGGTCGAAATGGCGTGCATTGCGTTAAATCCGCCGATTCCTGCTACGGATATTGCTGCTTCAGCTCCACCAGTTACGATAACATCGGCTTTTCCTAAACGAATATTATTGAATGCATCGATCAGGGAATGAGTAGATGATGCACAAGCCGAAACCGTTGCATAGTTAGGACCATGAAATCCGTAAATCATAGAGATATGACCGGCAGCGATGTCGGCAATCATTTTAGGGATGAAAAACGGATTGAATTTAGGGCCGCGTTCTATATTGGTAAAGTATCCGCCGACTTCTTCTTCAAAAGTCCGTATACCACCGATACCGGCAGCAAATATAACTCCCACCCTGTTTTTATCTACTTTTTCAAGGTCTAAAGCCGAATCTCCGACAGCTTCTTTTGCTGCAGCAACAGCAAATTGCGCATATCGGTCGAATTTGCGCACCTCTTTTTTATCGAGATAAAGTGTAGGGTCGAAATTTTTTACTTCACAAGCAAACTGTGTCTTGAATTGTGAAGCATCAAAATGAGTAATAGGTCCGGCACCACTTACTCCATTCAACAGGGCTTCCCAAGTTTCATCAACGTTGAGTCCCAATGGCGTAACTGCCCCCAGACCTGTTACAACAACTCTTTTTAATTCCATAAAAGTAGAGTATTCAGTTACTTCGCGTTAGCTTCGATGTATGATACAGCATCGCCAACAGTTCCGATTTTTTCTGCTTGATCATCAGGAATCGTGATACCGAATTCTTTTTCGAATTCCATGATCAATTCTACAGTGTCAAGAGAATCTGCTCCAAGATCGTTTGTGAAGCTTGCTTCTGGTGTAACTTCAGATTCTTCTACTCCTAATTTGTCAACGATGATTGCTTTTACTCTTGATGCAATTTCAGACATAACTTCCAGTTTTTAGTTAATTAATAAATTTACTTCTTATTTTTGCTGTGCAAAGAAATACATTTTTCTCCAAACAAAAAAAATATTTACTGTATAAAATCAAAAAAGCTGCACACTTTTAGTCTGTTTGTGCAATTTTTTGCCTCTTGATGGCTCTCTGAAGATAAAAATTGAGTTCATTTTATCCTTTTTGATAATGATTTCCTGTGCCGTTTTTCTTTGAACTTTCAATTTTCAATGGAAAAATAGAACGGACAATGAATTGTTCTATACTGACTTTAGGGAAGAAAACGGATATTTTTCGCATTCTTATTTGCCGTTTAGAACATCTTTCGATACATAATTAAATAAATAGAATTCGATTTGTCAATAGATCGACAATTTTATCTTTTAATGTAATTGGTATTAATAGTGATAGGTTTTGACGTGTACCCGTCGAATCCGCTTTTTAGGATCTTATCTTCATCTTCGGTGCTGTTACGGCAATGATTGGAGCTGATGAAGATATTTCACGGATTTTTTTTGTCGTTCCGTATTTGTCGAGTACCGGCATATTGATGTCTATCAGAATAATTGAGGCTTGTATTCTTGATAGAGTTTGACTGCTCCTTTATATTAATTGTATCGTTTCTTCGGCTGTTTTATAAATTTTTGTAGTTTTGTCAAGACTTGAAATGATAGAATGAAAAATGAATACACACATTGCCATATTTGCTTCCGGTTCGGGTACTAATGCAGAGAACATTATTCAATATTTTTCCAAATCGAAGAGTATTGAAGTTTCCCTTGTTGTTTCTAACAGGTCGGATGCTTATGTCCTTGAGCGTGCCCGGTTATTGAAAGTTCCTGAACTTATCATTACGAAAAAGGAGTTTTCTGAATCGGAGTATTATGTACTGACAAAACTTCGGGATTTTCATATCGATTTTATCGTTTTGGCCGGTTTTTTATTGCAGATCCCGAAGTATTTGATTCAGGCATATCCCGGTGCAATTATAAATATCCATCCTGCGTTGTTACCTCGTTTCGGTGGGAAGGGTATGTATGGAGATCATGTTCATAAAGCTGTTGTCGAGGCGGGAGAGAAAGAAAGCGGTATAACGATACATTATGTAAACGAACACTATGATTCAGGGGCTATTATCCATCAAGAAAAATGTGCGGTAGATCCGGCTGATACTTATGAAGATGTAGCTCGAAAAGTGCACCGATTGGAGTATGAGTTTTATCCTCGGATAATTGAGGATATTGTCTCACGACTATGATTTTGAGGGGCTAATGAACCCTAATTCTTTTAAAACCGGAATTTTTTCGGATGCGGAAAGCATGATTTTATATGCTCCGAATTCTCGACGAAGTCCGTAATTCCCGCGTAAATTTTCGAATTGTTCAGGTGCGGAACGCAAATTGGTTGTGTCGGTTCGGGGATCGTATGACGCGATTACGGCATTCGTTATCGGATCTCCCGAACATACATTTAGATCTATTTCCGGAAAAGGGGCTGGCGGAGGTGTTATTTTTGAGGTGTCGATCTCGATCCCGAGTATTCGGGATATTTCCCGAACCATAGCCCGGGAGGCATTCGATTTTCCGTCGGCTGAGTAGCCGGCAATATGAGGTGTTGCGATAAAGGCGCTCTCAAGTAATTCAGGAAGTATATCTGGTTCGTTTTCCCAACAATCGATGATTATATCCGATATTTCTTTCTTTTGATATGCGGTTAATAAGGCTTTATTATCGACAACTTCTCCTCGGGAAGAATTGATGATAACGGGTTGCTTTCTCAACTTTTTGAAAAAGCTATTGTCGGCCAGATGAAAACTTCGGTATATCCCCGTGCGATTAAGCGGTGTATGAAAAGTGATAAAATCGCATTCTTCGGCAATCGTGTCTAAAGAAACGAAAGTATCGTTTTGTTCCGTATTTGCCCGAGGCGGATCATTGAGCAAAACAGTCATCCCGATAGTTCGGCAATGGTGAGCGACTATCGAACCGACATGACCGACACCGACTATTCCGATCTTTTTCCCTTTAAGCGAATAATTGTTTTGTTCTGCATGCAGAAGCAAAGATGCTAATATATATTGCCCGACCGATGAGGCGTTGCATCCCGGCGCATTCTTCCATTCGATATCGTTTTGTTTGCAATATTCGGTATCGATGTGGTCGAATCCGATTGTTGCCGTACCGATAAATTTGCAACGGCTTCCTGAAAGAAGATTTTCATTGCAGCGTGTACGAGTGCGTATGATCAAAATATCAGTATCCTTTACTTGATCTTTTGTTATCTCCGAAGGGGGTAAATATCTAACGTTTGCATACGGTTCGAGAATACCTTTGATGAAAGGTATTTTATTATCGATAATAATATTGATATTCTTTTTCATATCTACGGGAAATGGTACAAAATTAACTCTTTTTTCGGTATGTATTCGGTAAAGGGCGTTAAACCGTATTTATTTGTCCGAAAGATTGTTCGTTTATGAAACAATTGTTATGTTTGTAGACTTAACTATACAATAACAGACTCGATATGACTTTTAGTGAAAAAAGTAACCGGATATTTTGGAATGCCACATTGGCTTATCACAATATAGATGACGTGGATGCTGAGATTCAGAATCCTTTTGAAGAAAAAACAATCGATTATTATTTATATCTGAAAAATTGGATCGATGCCGTCCAGTGGCATTTGGAAGATATTATTCGCAATCCGGCTATCGATCCCTCAGAAGCGTTGCAGATAAAACGCCGTATTGACAAGTCGAATCAGGATCGTACCGATTTGGTCGAATTGATAGACAGTTATTTCTGGGATAAGTATAAGAATGTAAAGGTGGAAGCAGATGCAAAGATCAATACCGAAAGTCCTGCATGGGCAATAGATCGACTTTCTATTCTGGCCCTTAAGATTTATCATATGCAGCAGGAGGTAGAACGCCGTGACGCTTCTCCGGAACATATAGAAAAGTGCCGTGAAAAATTGCGGGTGTTGCTTGAGCAACGAATCGATTTGTCTTCTGCGATAGATCAGCTTTTACTTGATATTGAGTCGGGGAAGAAATATATGAAAGTATATAAGCAAATGAAAATGTATAATGATCCGGCCCTGAATCCGGTGCTATATGGTAAAAAATAATTGTTCTGTGATTTTCCCCCGACCATTAAGAAATATCTTGATTATTCGGCTTTCCGCATTGGGAGATGTTGCGATGACTATTCCGGTGGTTTACTCGTTGTGTGAAGCTTATCCCGATGTGAATTTTACAATGCTGACTACTCCTGTGATATCTCGGATATTCATAAACCGACCGGATAATTTGAAGATTTATCCGGCTGAAATTCGGGGACGGCATAGGGGGATAAAAGGTATTTATGTACTATATAAAGAGCTTCGGGCGTTATCTTTTGACGGGATAGCTGATCTTCATAATGTTTTGCGTTCACGTTTATTGTGCGCATTATTGCGTCTTTCAGGTGTGAAAAGTATTCATATAAATAAGGGGCGAATTGCTAAATGTGAAATTACGGCACGTCGGCATAAAAAGTTGCGGCAATTACCTACATCCTTTCATCGTTATACGGATGTGTTCAGGAAACTCGGCTTTTCTTTTCCTGAAAATTTCGTTTCGATTTATGGAAAGCAAAAAGCCGCTTTACCGGAAATCTTATTATCGGAGTTCTCTTCTGAGGAGCACTGTATAGGTGTAGCGCCATTTGCAAAATATCAAGGAAAGATATATCCGGAAAAAAAGATGGAACAACTAATATCAATGTTGGCAAAAACGGGAGAATATAAAATATTTCTTTTCGGCGGAGGGGAAAAAGAGTCTTTGGTTTTAAACCGATGGGCATCTGATTTTCCGGATAAGGTTGTTTCTTTAACGGACATGAAACTGGGTTTCTCCGGAGAATTGGCCTTGATGAGTCATTTGAAATTGTTGGTTTCGATGGATTCTGCAAATATGCATTTGGCTTCTTTAGTCGGACTTCCGGTTATATCTGTTTGGGGTGCGACTCATCCCTATGCGGGTTTTTTAGGGTGGAGACAATCTCTGGATAATGTTGTTCAGCTCGATTTACCCTGTCGTCCATGCTCGATATTTGGAAATCGTCCTTGTTGGCGGAATGATTATGCTTGTTTAAATGAAATTTCTCCTGAAGAGATAGCGGATAAGATAAAAAAGGAAATATATGCCCAAAAATAGTTTTGTAAAAAGCTATGTTCAAGAAAATAGGTATATTTGTATAGAATTAACGAAGAAGAGTTTTAACTCGGTGATATGAATATTGTAATTAATCCGGATTATTCGAAACTTTCACTTTTTATAAAGCAACTTCCCTCTGATTTCAGTAATGGGGGGGATATGATTTATGAGGCCCGTAATCAAATTAAGAAATTCAGGGTACAAGATATCGATGTTGTGGTGAAACGCTATAAAGTTCCGATTTGTATCAACCGTATTATCTATGCTTTTTTTCGCCCTAGTAAAGCGAAGAGAGCTTATGATTATGCTATGTTTCTTTTGAGTAAAGGAATACGCACTCCTGAACCGATAGCCTATATAGAAGTAAAAAAAGGTCTGTTTTTTTATCAAGGATATTTTATAAGTAAAATGGAAAATTATCCTCGAATGATGCGTGACTTTTATAATTCGATAGGGTCGGGTGAATATATCCTCGACAAGTTTGCCGAGTTTACTTTAAAAGTTCATGAGTCGGGAATCTTGCATCTGGATTATTCTCCGGGAAATGTCCTTTATGAACAAGTCGGAGATGACGTGCACTTTAGTTTGGTAGATTTGAACAGGATGCGTTTTGGCAAGCTGACGAAAAAGGAGTGTCTTCGTAATTTTGATAGAATCAGCCCGAGTGATGAAGTAACTTCGTATATTGTTACCGAATATTCCCGTCTTCGGGGCTGGGATATTGCGTCTTCAGTGGAAACAGCATTATATTATAAGAGAAAGTTTTGGGAAAAGGTAGCTAAAAAAGCGGCCCTGAAAAATAAAATGCGCAAAGATTCTTGATTTTAACGATTTTGTTTTGAAGTTTAACCAGATACTTTTTCATAAAGATCGTTTGTCCCGAAATAAATATCTAAGTTTGTTTTTCGAAAGTATGAAACATTTAGCCTGTATATGGAATCTGATTTTAATATAAGAGAGCAAAATATTTCTGAAAATGAACGGGAGTTTGAAAAAGCCCTTCGTCCGCTGACTTTTGATAATTTTAGCGGACAAGATAAAATTATAGAGAATCTGAGGGTTTTTGTTATGGCTGCCCGTATGAGGGAAGAGGCTTTAGATCATGTCCTGCTGCACGGGCCTCCCGGATTGGGAAAGACAACTCTTTCGAATATCGTGGCGAATGAGTTAGGTGTGGGATTTAAAATCACTTCCGGACCGGTATTGGATAAACCCGGAGATTTGGCCGGAATTTTGACTTCGTTAGAACCTAACGATGTTCTTTTCATCGATGAAATACATCGGCTGAGTCCCGTAGTAGAAGAATATCTTTATTCCGCTATGGAAGACTATCGTATCGATATTATGATCGATAAAGGTCCGAGCGCTCGTTCTATACAGATCGATCTGAATCCTTTTACTCTGATCGGAGCTACTACCCGAAGCGGGTTGTTGACCAGTCCTTTACGTGCTCGATTCGGCATTAATTGCCATCTTGAATATTATGATCATACGGTATTGAGTCGTATCGTCTTACGCTCTGCCTCGATTATGCAAGTCCCTTGTACGATCGAAGCTGCGGATGAGATTGCCATGCGTAGTCGGGGAACACCCCGTATAGCAAATGCTTTATTACGCCGTGTGCGGGATTTTGCACAAGTAAAAGGTAGCGGAAAGATAACGATAGATATTGCCAAGTTCTCTCTGGAGGCTTTGAATATAGACCAATATGGATTGGACGAAATCGATAACAAGATACTGATCACGATTATCGATAAATTTAAGGGCGGACCTGTGGGGCTTACGACTATAGCTACTGCTTTAGGCGAAGATCCGGGTACTCTTGAAGAAGTTTATGAGCCGTATTTAATTAAAGAAGGATTTATTAAACGGACTCCACGTGGGCGGGAAGTGACCGATTTGGCATATACGCATTTGCGTCGTTCCCGTTTCTCGGAACAGGGTTCTTTATTTTAAAACGATTATTTATGTCCGGAATGAAAAGTCTTGCCAAGGATACTGCGATATATGGATTGAGCAGTATCTTGGGGCGTTTCTTGAATTGGTGCTTTGTTTTTTTGTATATTAACGCACTAAAAACTACCGCAGAGTACGGGATAGTTACAAATTTATATGCCTATATGGCTTTGTTGTTGATTATTCTGACCTATGGACTCGAAACCGGATTTTTTCGTTTTGCCAATGATAAGGAGTATAAAGACCCTCTTAAAGTATATACTACCGGACTGATTTCTTTAGCATCCACATCGTCTTTGTTCTTTATATTGGTGCTTATTTTTTTGAAACCGGTTTCTGCATGGTTGGGGTATCCCGCTCATACCGATTATGTTTGGATGGTGGCATTGATAATCGCAATAGACGCTTTTACCGCTTTGCCGTTTGCTTATTTGCGTTATCAGAAACGTCCGATACGCTTTGCTGCGCTTAAACTTTTTTCTATATTTTTGAATATCGCATTGAATCTGTTTTTTTTCTTATTGTGTCCGTGGATATACAAAACTAATCCCACCCTGATTTCATGGTTTTTTGATCCTGATTTTATGGTAGGCTATATTTTAGTCTCCAATTTGATCAGTTCGGGAGCTGTATTATTGATGTTGATTCCCGAAATATTTAAGATTCGTTATCGTTTTGATGCGGTGATCTGGAAACGTATGCTTCGTTATTCATTCCCGTTGTTGATATTGGGTATTGCCGGAATTATGAATCAGACATTTGATAAAATGTTTTATCCGTTGCTGGCGGAATCCCGACCTAATGCGATGTCTGAGTTGGGAATATACGGTGCAGCTTATAAGATAGCTATTGTCATGGTTATGTTTACGCAGGCGTTTCGTTTTGCTTATGAACCGTTTATTTTTGCAAAAAACAAAGAATCCGGAGATGAAAATAAAAAATCCTATTCAGATGCGATGAAGTATTTTGTTATTTTCGGACTCTTCATATTCTTGGGGGTGATGTTTTATTTGGATCTGGTACGTTTTCTTATGCCGAAGGAGTATTTTACAGGCATCGAAGTCGTTCCTATCGTTATGTTGGCAGAGTTGTTTTTCGGAATATTTTTTAATCTTTCTCTCTGGTATAAGCTCACGGACCAGACGCAATGGGGGGCTTGGTTTTCTTTATTCGGGTTTGTTGTTACGGCGGCTATAAATATAATGTTCGTCCCTCGTTTCGGGTATATGGCATGTGCATGGGCTGCTTTTTTCTGTTATTTCTCGATGATGATGGCTTCCTATTTTATAGGACAAAAAAAATACCCGATTAAATACGACTTGCCCTCGATGGGACGTTATGCGGTATTGACTCTTGTTTTATATGCTGTTGCGATATGGGTGGATATAGATAATCTGGTTTTAAAATTATTGTTCCGTACAGCACTTTTATCTGTTTTCGTTGTTTATATGGTAAAACGGGATTTACCGATAAAAGAGATTCCGTTGATAAATAAATTGATAAAAAAGTGAGGATATGTTTTTTAAAGAGTCGTTTCTTGCTGTCAGGCAGTTTTTGGGGCATTATTTAGACCAGAGTCAGGACCGAGAAAGTGAACAGGTGACAGTCGAGGCCATCCGTGAAGGGATAGAATTTAAAGGCTCTACCATATGGATACTTATTTTTGCCATTTTTATTGCTTCTTTAGGGCTTAATACAAATTCTACGGCGGTTATTATTGGCGCGATGTTGATTTCTCCATTAATGGGTCCTATAATGGGCATTGGATTGGGGCTTGGAATCAATGACTTCGAATTGATAAAAAAGTCTTTTCGGAATTTAGGTGTGGCGACTATTTTCAGTGTATTGACCTCTACGCTCTATTTTTTGATTTCTCCGTTGAATGAAGCCCGGTCGGAATTGCTGGCACGTACATCCCCGACGATATATGATGTGTTGATTGCTCTTTTTGGCGGATTGGCAGGCATTGTAGCCATGGCTACCAAACAAAAGGGAAACGTAATTCCGGGAGTGGCTATTGCTACGGCTTTGATGCCTCCCTTATGTACGGCAGGTTTCGGCCTGGCCAATGGAAATATGCACTATTTTTTCGGAGCGTTTTATCTGTTCTTTATCAATTCTGTTTTTATTGCTTTTGCAACGACAATGGGAGTAAAAGCAATGAAGTTTTCTAAAAAGCAGTTTGTCGATAAAGACCGTGAGAAAACCGTACAACGTATTGTATATTCTATTCTGCTCCTTACAATGACACCGAGCGTGATCATTACCTATAATATGATACGTCAGAATTACTTCGAGACATCTGCATTCCAGTTTGTGAATCAGCAGTTTAATTTACCTGATATTCAGGTTTTAAGTAAAACGGCTTCATTTGAGAGCGGACAGAAAGTTATTCGGGTTTCTCTTATAGGACAAGAACTTTCGAAAGATTCGATATTGGCGATCGAGTCCCGACTGCCCAAATATGGGTTAGCCGGTACAAAATTGATCCTTTCACAAGGATTTGCATCCAATAAGGAGATTGATTTGAAGAGCCTGAACAGCATGATGTTTCAAGATATTTATAAGGATAATCAGCAGCAGATTGCTTTATTGAATAAGAAAGTCGATTCTTTGCGGACAGTCGTGTCTCGTTATCAGCAGTATGATACGATAGGTGTTGCAATTTCACCCGAGATTAAAGTCCTTTTCCCGTTAGTTGAAAATATTGCAGTTACGAAATCTGTATTCAGTAGTGTAGAAACCGGAAAACTGGATACGATGACGTTAGCTGTGGTACGCTATGCGAAACCTATGTCGAAAGCAGAACAATCGCGTTTTGTCCAATGGCTTGAGGCAAGACTGGCTGTAAAGAGTATAAAGATAGTACCGGAATAGTTCATTCTTCTATATAGAAACGGCAGGTCCTTTCTACAAGAATCTGCCGTTTTATGTTATAAATTCAAATTGACAAATTATAAGACCATTTATCAAATAAATTCGTTCCCGAATTTTGCTTTTGCATCATTCACGATCTGTCGGATACGTTCTTCTTCATCTTTTCTGCAAATGAGCAGTACATTGTCCGAATCGGCGACAATGTAGTTCTTTAAGCCTTCGATGACGACCAATTTATCTTTCGGAACAGCAATGATGTTGTTATCACTTTCATAAATGAGAGATTTTCCTTCTTGATTTACATTGCCGTTTTTATCTTTAGACGAAATATCATAAAGAGATCCCCATGTCCCTACATCTGCCCATCCGAAATCGGCGCAGAGAACAAATACGTTCGATGCTTTTTCCATCAGTCCGAAATCTATGGAGATGTTTTGGCAAGCGGGGAAATTTTCCTGAATAAATTCTTTTTCTTCAGATGTATTGAATTTTCCGATTCCAGATTCGAATCGAGCCGAGACTTCGGGAAGATATCGTTGGAACGCTTTAATAATGGTCTGCACATTCCAGATGAATATTCCGGAGTTCCAGAAAAATTCTCCGCTTTCTACAAAAACTTCAGCCAATTCCTGATTGGGTTTTTCCGTAAACGTTTTAACGGTGTTGATATCTCCGTTACTTTCATCTCCGATCTGTATATATCCGTATCCGGTTTCCGGACGGTTGGGTTTTACTCCTAATGTAAGAAGAGCTGGAAATTTTTCTACAAATTCTAATCCTTTATCGATACATTCCGCAAAAGCATCTTCTTTGAGAATAAGATGGTCTGACGGGGTTACTACGATATTGGCTTCCGGATCGATAGACTGTATGCGGTATGCTGCCCAAGCAATACAAGGAGCTGTATTTCTTCGTTGGGGTTCTAACAAAATGTGTTTATCATCGGCATCCGGTATTTGTTGTTTTACCAAACCTTCATATTGTTCGTTCGTTACGATGAAGATATTTTCGGGAGGAATGATTTTGCGGAAACGATCATAGGTCAGTTGCAAGAGAGTATGTCCGGTTCCGAAAAAATCTAAAAATTGTTTGGGGCGGTTTGTTCGGCTGACAGGCCAGAATCGGCTTCCGATTCCGCCAGCCATAATGATGCAATATCTATTTTTCATACTATAGCTTTTTTGTGTCGGTTGGGCGAATAAAATACAGATTAAATGCTGTTTTTCATTTATTTGTCCGATTCTATTCCGAAATATATTTTGTATTTATACCGTTTGCTAAAGTAACTAATATTTTTCTTTACAAATCTATATATATCCTTTTTTTGAAAAAAAAGTCTGAAAAGCTTGCCACAATCAAAAAGAATATCTACTTTTGCCCCGTCTAAAAGCCCAGATGGCGGAATTGGTAGACGCGCTGGTCTCAAACACCAGTGGATTCACTTCCATGCCGGTTCGATCCCGGCTCTGGGTACAAACTAAAAGCTAAGTATTTGATGATTCAATGCTTAGCTTTTTCTTTTGCCTAAAATTTCCCCGCATTTTCCCCACACGTGCAAAAAAATGTAGCAGGAAGACATTATTTCCTTTGGCTAAACATGGTAAATATACTACCTTTGAAAAGAATAAAGCCTATTAAATAAAAAAACGATGGAGCATGCTGTTTGGCAAGAGTTAGAACTGTTATACCAGAAGTTTAAGAAGCTTGGTATCAGTGAAGCGGTGGACTATGATAAGTACTACCTCTATTCTCTCATTACCCATTCTACAGCCATAGAAGGTTCAACGTTGACCGAGCTTGATACGCAGCTTCTCTTTGACGAAGGAGTAACAGCAAAAGGGAAACCGCTTGTATATCATCTGATGAATGGAGACTTAAAGCAGGCGTACGAACTGGCTAAAGCTGAATCCGACCGTCTTGTACCGATAACTCCTGCTTTTTTGAAAACATTGAATGCAACGTTGATGCGTACCACGGGCAGTGTACACAGTGTGATGGGTGGCTCTTTCGATTCCTCAAAAGGAGAATTTCGTCTATGTGGGGTTACGGCTGGTGTTGGCGGACATTCTTATATGAACTATCTGAAAGTTCCTGCTAAGATAGATGAACTTTGCGCCATTTTGCAAGAGAAGCAAAAGACCGTGGGAACATTTCGGGAACAGAATGAACTGAGTTTCAATGCCCACCTTAATTTAGTAACCATACATCCATGGGTGGATGGTAACGGTAGAACAGCTCGCTTGCTGATGAACTACATCCAATTCCTTTATAATCTCTTCCCAACTAAGATATTCAAAGAGGATAGGGATGGATATATCCCGCTTTGCGGCAATCGCAGGAAGAGGATAACAATCTCCCTTTCTTGGCGTTTATGGCTGAGCAATTAAAAAAGTCCCTTTCTTTGGAGATTGAGCGATTTGACTCTTCACAGAAGAGAGGTTTTAATTTTTTGTTTTAGTAATTGTGAGAACATCTAAATACCATTATGCTTATAACGAAAATAAAGTTGTTATAGACATTAGAAATGTATCTGCTGAGTATAGGATAAAGCATAGTTTTTATTGTATATCTTGTGGCACTGAAATGGTTGCTAAGCTTGGTCATAAAAACATTTACCATTTTGCACACAAAAGTGGGGATGAATTTTGTAGTAGTGAGACTTATTTGCATAAACTTGGTAAATTGTTATTAAAAAGCAAGTTTGAAAAATCCTCAACATTTGAAGTAGAATATCTTCGTGATATAGAATGTCAAAAACAGTCGTCTTGCCCTTTTTATAGTTCAGAATGTATGGAACATAGTTATGAACTTTTTGACTTCAAGAAATACTATGATACTTGTGCAGAAGAACAATTTTTCAATAATTACAAGGCGGATTTACTGCTTTCTGATAGCACAGGAAAATATCAAGATGCAGTCTTTATAGAGATTTGTGTTACTCACGAATGTACCCAGGAAAAGCAATATTCAGGGCAGAGAATTATTGAAATTCAAATTAAATCCGATGATGATTTATACTCATTGATAACTGCTCCTATAAAAGAAAGCAAGAGTATTAAGTTTATGGGATTTAATAGGATATCGAAGATTAAAAAAGTTTTGGCAAAAAGGAATTTATTTAGATTTCAATTATTCCAAAGTGGAGCTGCTTATGTCTCTAATTTTGAAGAAATGCCAACTTGTGACGTTAAAAAGCAAAATACAAAATCTATTCTTGAATTAAATATTGATTATGGATATATTGGCGATGTAACTGCTTATGATTATGGACTTATAACTGCTATCAATATGGGATATGAGGTGAAAAATTGCAGACTTTGTAAATATCAAAAGTTTGGTTTTGAAACTTCTATGTCTCCAATCTTTTGCTGTTTGAGCAAAAAATATGGTACTCCTGCTTATCCAAAACAATCTGATGCAGGTAAATGCCAGTATTTTTGCTTAGACAATATGCGAATTCATAAAATAAATAAAGAGCTTCCTCACGTCCCTATTTCAATAGTTGAATGATATTATTTTACAAAATAAATTATCTATAAATTGTAATACGTATTATTTGTTTTGTCGATACAAATTTTTAACTTGACCAGCGTTCTCCAATCCTATATAATTTTGGTTACAATATTTAATCGTGTATTCCTCTGCTATATAGGAAGCTCCATGAGGCATATTCTCATAATACAAAATTAGCTTGTGGTTTTGGTGAATTTCAAGTTCCCACTCATATTTTGCAATAGTGGGGCTGACAGTATTGAAAATATACCTCCAAAAAACATGTGAAGCCGTTTTATCATTATTGAAGACATAAAATGGGATGTGCTCTTTATCTGTAAATTCATACCAATACCCAAGGATATTTTGCTGTAGATTATCAAAAATATTTTCTTTTTTAATATATATTGCCGTATTTCCATCTATTGACAACGAGAGTTGCTTTTCCGAAATGTTTGTAATGCGAATAGAATGATTTGACATATTCCCATTCCAATCATTAATAAAAATATAGTCCGAAGTAGTGCTCCAGTTCCCTTTATGTTCTTCATCTCCTTTCATCAAAGTATTCGTTTCTATATAATTGCCGGCAGAATTAAATATTAGAATTTGATTATATATATTAATGCCTTTAGCACCAATTATGGAGGCTATTTCCCCTGAATAAAAATGCCATTCTCCTATAAGGAGAGAATTATAATTAGAACTATCTTCATTCTTTTCTTCTTTGATAACCTCTTCGGATAGATTAGGTGTATTTTCGGAACAAGAGAAAAGAGAAAAAAGTACTACTATTATTCCGGGTAATAGATAAATTCTCATATTGGGTATATTGATAAATTAAATTTTTTACTTCTAACTACAAAAATAGTATTTTTTGATGATTTTAAAATATTAATCTATATTTTATAGACTAAAGCTTTGTCTTTTTTTTAATCGATATATTTTTTCAAACCTTTTTTGAATTAGTAGAAGGCAGCATTTGTTATGTCGATGTTTTGATTTAACTGTTTATTCACTTTAGTCGGCAAATGCAAATAAATTGATAAAATTTGCGATATTAGATATGTATTTCAATATAAGATTAAAATTAAATTTATTTACTTAAAGAAAAAATCATAACTTTGTTTTCTCATTCTGAGATAGGGTGCAATTATACCGTGACACGATTAGAAGTCGGTCCGAACGGAGATATGTTCTGAAACAGTTATTGTCTATGGCAGATCATGAAAAAACTTTGTCGGTGATCATTCCTTCGTATAACGAAGGAAAGACCATTTGTCATATCTTGACTCGGGTTTTGTCGGTGTTATTGCCGTTCGAAATAAAAAAAGAGATCGTGGTTGTCGATGACGGTTCTGCCGATGAGACCGGAATGCTTGTCGAATCATTTATCCGGGAACATCCGGAAGTTCCGATAAAATATGTCGTTCATGATATAAATCGGGGAAAAGGGATGGCTATCCGTACCGGGATAAAACATATTACCGGAGAGTATGTGATTATACAAGATGCCGATTTAGAGTATGATCCGCACGATTATTCTTTGCTTTTGCCTTATTTGCATTCCGGTGAATATTCGGTTGTGTACGGTTCTCGTTTCCTGAATAGGCAAAACCGGCATTCTTATCCGGCATTTTATTGGGGAGGCCGTTTAGTCTCGTTTATTGCGAGTTTGTTGTACGGGCAGGTCTTGACCGACGAACCGACGTGTTATAAAATGTTCAGGTCGTCTTTGTTAAAATCGATACCTCTTGACTGCACCGGCTTTGAGTTTTGTCCGGAAATAACGGCTAAAGTTTTAAAAAAAGGATATAAGATAAAAGAGGTGGCAATAAGCTATACTCCTCGATCTGTGGAGGATGGGAAAAAAATAAAATGGACAGATGGCCTTGAGGCGATCTGGGTTTTGTTGAAATATCGGATAAGGTGATATTATGGGAAGTAAGGAAAGAACAGTAAAAAGCCCGAAAACGGAAATAAACGGAAAAGCCGTGAAACCGGCTTATTCCAGATGGTTGTTTAAGAATATCGTAGCAGTTGCGCTTACGTTGTTTTTATTAAAGGTCGTCATGGTTTTGCAGCCTACCTATAACTGGGTATGCTTTACGATGCTTCCTGAAAATATGGAAATTGTCAGGAAATATCCGAACCTTAATTATGACGGTAGAATGTCTATAAAGCTCGGGGCTAATTATATGTATCTGAAAAATACTCGGGAACATACACCGGAGAATGCGGTTATTTTATGGCCTTCTTCAGAAGCTTTTACAAAAGGGAAGAGCCCTTTTACGGCTGAGATATCGAATAAAATATATGCGCTCCGTTTCCTTTATCCCCGAAAATTGGTTATCCCTTTTGATTTCGGAAAAAGCCATTATGTCGATGAGATTACCCATGTCGCCATTGTAAACGGTGAAGGATTTGAATATGTCCCTTATGAAGTGGAAAAGTTCGAAAACGGTATTTTACCGATTAAGAAACCTGAAAACAAATAAGCATTATGGTATCGTTTGGTATATTTCTTTCATTCCTGACAGGATTTGTGACGGTCAATCTTATATCATTGAAGTTCAGCTTGATCGAGAAACTGGGACTCTCTTTCCCGATAGGCATAGCTTTGCAGACTTTGTTGATGCTGTTGATGGATGCCGTCGGTATTCCGCTTACAAGAGTCTCGATTTTAGTGGCGAGTGTCTTGCTCATCCTATCGCTTTCGTTCCCGATGATTTTCTGTCGGAAAGAACTTGTTCAGGAGATTCGGAAACCGGTCTCTTTCGATTTCTCCGGTTTTAACCTGGTATGGCTGCTGTTTGTTATCCTCATTATCATTTTGGAATATATGAATTTCTCTCGGTGTGTCTATTTCCCTACTTATGACCGGGACAGTCTTTCGGGGTTCGATACGATCGGGTACATCATTTCCCAAGAGCATACGTTAAAAGGCCTTTCCATATTTCAGGGAGATTATATGCCGTCTATACACCGACCGGGAAGTTATATTACCTATACTCCTATGGTTCAGCTCAGTTATGCCTATGTTTATTTATTGGGAGCACCCATGTCGAAGTTGATTCCGGGGTTGATGTATCTTTTCTTCCTGATTGCTTTTTATGCGGTCTTATGCCGGGTAGTTAACCGTACAGGCGCTGTAATAGCCACTTTCTTTATGTTGATAACACCCGATATGCTCGGTTTCTCTTCGCTTTCGGGGACAAATGTCATACATGCCGTAACCGCTTCCTTGGGAGTCATATATCTTGCCGTCTGGTTTCGGTATCGTGAGCGGAAAGACCTGTATCTGGCCTCCCTTTTGCTGGCATTGAATATTTGGACACGTACCGAAGGAATCGTATTTATCGGTGCTGCACTTTGTGTTGTCGGTTACGACTCTTTCAAAAGAAAACAGTATAAAGACTTATTGCCGGTTTTGTTGTCATTGTCTCCCGCTTTGCTTTGGAGTCTGTTTATGAAACTGAACGGACTGTATGCCGAAGGTATAGCCATTGTCCGCCTTTTCTGGGATGGGGAGAAGGTCGAGACTATCTATAACTATATGAAAAATCTTTATGTCAATAATTATTATTACGGCTGGTCGTTTTCCGCTGCTCTTCTTTCGCTGCTTGTCAATATCCGGAATGTGATAAAGACACGTGATAACCTTCGTCTGTTATCTATGATTCTGTTGGCATCTCTGTTCTATGTGATTATTTTATATCAGATCGATTATAAATGGGATACGATAGAAAATGTTTTGGCTTATTCCGCCAAGCGTTTCCTTTTCTGCTTTGTCCCTTGCGTATGGTTCTTTACGGTGACGAATAAGATTGTAATGACCGGATTCGATAAGTTGGAAAAATATTTAGCGCTCAGATAGATGCTAAGTATTTATTGGGCAGGAACTTGTGTTTTTCCCTGTTCGGTTTCTAAGAATCTACGTATTTCGCTTTTGACGCGGAGAGTATAAGTGCTTTCTGCTTTTAAAGGTTGTTTCAATATCCGTTCGGCAATGGTGATTGCGGTCGTCGTGTCCCCTCTTTGTAATGAGTTTTGCCATAACAAATAGTTGGGAGTTATTTTCCCGGGAACCATAAAAGACGCTGTTTTCAAATATTCTTCTGCATAGTCGTATTGTTCAGAGAGCATATATGTTTTTCCTATATTGCAATAATTGTTGCATCCCGCCGGCAGTCTCGGCAACTTTTTTATATCCGGATGTTTTTCCAGCCACATGCTGTAAATATCGTTGAATGATTCGCTATATTTTAGCTGTTCATAATGTCGGTCTGAAAATAAAATCGTTTCCGAACTGTTTCCCGTGAAAAATTTTTCGAGAGTTTTCGCTCCGTTATAATAAAATCTGATTTCCCGAATTGAAACGGAACAGACCAAAACCGATAGAATTAGCAGGCTTCCCGTTGTCAAGGCGGATATCGGTATTTTAAATACTTTCCGGCTCTCGATGCATCCCGAAAATATTCCGAAAAGGACAAATAGAGGGAAGACCGAATTCGGATAGGAAAACAACGAAAAGCATAAATAAGCGATTAATCCGGCTTTTAAAATCCGTTTTGTCCCGTTTTTCGATCGGGATAAAAATAGAGAGATCAAGAAAGCGCCGATTGCCGATAATCCCGGGATGCCGAGTTCTACCAATATATGTAGAAACTCATTGAAAGGGTAGACCGTATCATCGGCAGTTTGAGAAAAGCGCGAGTCGGGATGCGTTTTGAAATAGTGCGCTTGGTGCAGCATATAATCCTGTCCGAATGATGCGGTTCCGTATCCTGAGAACGGTTTATGACAGATCATTTCCGAACACACTCTCCAGATCAGGAGTCTGCCGTTTGCCGAGTTTTCCCGATAATTGAATATAAGGATGGATGACAATATCAATATTCCTCCGATTATCGGGATAATATGCGGATGCTTTTTCAGAAAAATCCGTATTGTTTGAAAGAAATAAAATGAGCAACCTGCTGCTGTTGCTACAAATGCCGCGCGCGAATCGGCAAAACAAAAAGCCGTTAGCATTGTTCCGGCGGCAATAATATATATGCTATGTATTATTTTGTTTTGCTTTCGGGTTTCATATATCCGGCACAGGCATATAACGATGCAGATAGCCAAAAATCCGCCTAATGGTCCGGGATTGCCGAATGATCCTGTAATCTCGAACCATTCGTTGTTACTCTTCATATATCCGGTTTTTTGGAATAAGACTATTGCCGATTGCATCGTTCCGCTGAGAATAAGTGTCTCCGGTATTATGTCTGCACATCGTATATTCCGCATCAGAAGATAGACCGCTAATATGGCACACCATTCTTCTACCGGAATAAAAATCAATCGGCCGTTTTTAATGGAATTAAAAACAAGAATAAAGGAAAATAGTACGATTGATATATCGGCATAAGATATGTTTATAAATTTTTGTTTGGAAAAACCGGTTGACTTTGAAATTGCTGTTCCGGCATAAAGGATGCTGCAAAATAGCAGAGTACAAACTATAAGTAGTTCTTTTCCCAATAAAAGACTGTGACAGATATTCCAGAGTATAGGTAGAGAGACGATATATATGCTGAAAATCAGACCGGTTAATTTATCTGTATATTTCTTCGGTTCTGTAAATTCATCTACTCTTGTTCTATTTGTTTCTGTCATTGGGAAATCCGGTAAGTATTTGTAGTTATTTTAGCTGTCTCAATCCATATTTCTGTCTTGTTGCTTTGGGAACGTTTTCTCGAACCTGTTTTTGTGCATACCCGGCTGTCGAGATCAGTAGCAGTGCCGATAAAGTGATTAGTATCCGTTTCATACTCCTGTCGGTTATTTATATACTTTGAACTTCCGCGGAACAATTTTACTTGAGTCTACGGGAAGTGGAGTTCCTTCTTTTGATTGAGGTATCCAGAAAGGCATTATGGTATGTTCGTTATCTTTTTCAAGGCCTTCAATGTCTAACCCCCACTCATTCATAAAATACATATCAGAAACTTTTCCGTTGTCTGCCCAAATAAAAACTCTTACGATGTAGTTTTTAGCGTATTTTTCTTTTAGAGGGTCATAGAAAAAGGTTACCTGATAGTATAATCTACCCCAGTCTTCCTTTTTATGGTGTTTTTTAGAGAGAGCCCCTCTGAAAATGACTTCGGATTTTTTGTAATCCCTGTAATATCCGGGGGCATATTTCAGTACTGCATTTTTAGCCGTTTCTATAAGGATGCTGTCCCGTTGATTTGGGGGCATCTTTTCGAACATGTTTTTTGTGCATACCCGGCCGTCGTGATCAGCAACAGGGCCGATAAAGTGATTAATATCCGTTTCATACTCCTGTCGGTTATTTATACACTTTAAACTTCCGCGGAACAATTTTACTTGAATCTACGGGAAGCGGAGTTCCTTCTTTTGATTGAGGTATCCAGAAAGGCATTATGGTATGTTCGTTGTCTTTTTCAAGGCCTTCAATGTCTAACCCCCACTCATTCATAAAATACATGCTGCAAACTTTTCCATTGTCCGCCCAAATAAGTACTTGTACGATATAATTTTTGGCATATTTTTCTTTTAGAGGGTCATAGAAAAAGGTTACTTGATAAAATAACCTTCCTCGGTCTTCTTTTATCCGATAATCTTTAGGTGCGGCTCCTCTGAAAATGACTTCTGGTTTTTTGTAATCCCTGTAATATCCGGGAGCATATTTCAGTACTGCATTTTTAGCCGTTTCTATAAGGATGCTGTCCCGTTGTTTTAGGGGTATCTTTTCGAATATGTTTTTTTGTGCATACCCGGCTGTCATGATCAGCAACAGGGCAGATAAAGTGATTAGTATTCGTTTCATCGTATTTTAATTAATTGGTTCTATTTCAAATTCGTTATTGGGGCGTCTTTCCAGACCATACGGATAGATTTTCCCCTTCCTGTCTATTTCATCTCCTCCGTAAGTATAGTAGTTTCCATTTAGATCTTTTGTCCCGATACAATCATAAACAAATCCGGGTAATTGGGCTTTGGCGATAGAGGTTGTATCTTCATCGGATTCTCCGACACGTCGCATAGTTTTTTTCCCGACACATTCAGACGGATAATTACCGGGTCGGTATCTTCGTCCGGATCGGTGGGATTTTCTCCGCTGCCACCCCCGCCGCCCCCACCGCTACCGGGGTTGGGATCAGGTTCAGGAACTTCCGGGATCTCCGGATCCGTTCCGGGTTCAGGTTCAGGCTCAGGATCGGGCCTGTGTCCCGGTACTTCAATATCCGGCAAACTGTGGCTGTTCCATATAATTGTTTCGTTACTGTAGCCGATATACTCCCCTCCCCTTGCAGCCGTAGCCTTCGGCATCCGATAGACCACGCCGTCTTCGACGAACGAACGCATTATCCGGTGATTCTCCTCAAACGTATTCTCGTTATTGTAGACCGAAGCCGCTTTCACGGCCTTTCCGTCCCTCAAGACGTTTATTCTCACCGTGCTGTTATCTTTAAGATACGAGTATAGAACGATACCGCAGAAGTCGTTTTCGCAATTCGCAAAACGCAGGGCGACATCGTTTTTGTGCTTATTGTAATACTGCTTTGCCGGAATCAGGTTTATAATAAAGCATCCGGTCAACCGGCTTCGTTTATCATAAACGACCAACAGTTTCTGAAAAATGTCGGTAGCATACCTTTCTGTCTCACCTTTTTTAGATGGCTCTTTGGAAACGAAAGTTCCCCGATATGAGAATTGCGCGCAGATGGGCACATCGACACATTCGATAAGAGAATCCGCCGATTCGTTCGCTTTATCCCAAATAGGAGTGAAGTCACCCGGGCACAGTCCGGGTTTCTCGACGCGCGATTTTTTCAGAACAAGAGAATCTGAAGAAACGAATTGCTCGAATATCTCTCGGGCTTTCCGGATGGTAAGGGTAGTATTGGGAATTCCCTCACTCTGTTCTTGCGGGAAAAAGAGGTCGTCTTTGCAGGCGAGAAATATGATCGGAATAATTAACCCTACAAGAGAGAATGCGATGCATCTATTTTTCATGGCAACGGGAGAATAAGGTTATAAATAATATTGTGTTTCGATAATAAAATTTGGTTATCGTATGATCTGAATCATTTGTTAAATAAGGTCGATTCGGTATCAATTCATCGATAAAAATAGAGATTATTTATTAAATATCAAAATTTATGACACAAAAATATTTGATATTATAAATTTATTGTGAATAAATTTTTTCGGAGCATTATTTTTATTATATTTGTATTATATAATATTATAATATTAAGGTGGAGTATCGGCAATCGGCACATAGTGTTATAGATAGGTTCATGAAAATAGTTTGTCTTTTTTCAGGGCTTGCCGTTATCGTATGCACCGGCTGTAATCGGGAAAAGGAACGAAATCTCGAGATATTGGAAAAGGCCGTTTACGAACATTACGGCCATAAGGCTGAAGATAGTCTGAAACTTGTTGCGGCAAAATTCTTGATCGAGAATATGCCGGGACATTTTTCGGTTCGGGATGAGGATTATTTGGGGCAAGTCGCATCGATTGCACAGACAAAGGGCATTTCTTATCCGGACAAAAAGGCTTTGGAGATGTTTGCCTCTTATTACGGAGAGGGAGCGGAGCGGCTTTCGGATGCGGATGCCGTTTCTCCCGCTTTCCTGATCCGGCATATCGACCGGGCTTTTGAACAGCGGGCAAAGTTCCCTTGGTTGCGGGATATCGATGACGAAACTTTTTTTGAGTATTTATTGCCGTATCGGTTTTTGAACGAACCGTTGGATTATTGGAGGGATTCTCTGACGATAGCTCCGCAGGCTTTTTCGGACATGATATCGTGCGATAATTTGAAATATGACCCGGCTGCAGTCGCTTCGCATGTATATACCGATCGGGAATCGGGCGATATGGGAGGATATGCGTATGTGCGACATTTACCGGGGGTGACTGCGGATAAGGGTTGTTACTTTTTTGCCGCTGCCAATTTGTTGCGTTATCGGGCATCGGGAATACCATCGGCGATCGACTTCATTCCTGCGTATGCCAACCGGAACGGAGGACATTGCTGGGTATCGGTAATTTCGTCTGACGGGAGATTCGGAAAGTCGGAGATAGACCCGGGCAGGCGTGCTCCTAAGATTTATCGGTATATGTATTCGAGAACGAACCGTTATGCCGATTACCGTACGAGAGAATATCTTCCCGAGATGTTCGGCAATCCTTTTATTAAGGACGTGACAGATTGTTATCTGAATACGCGGGATGTGACGGTTCCCGTTTCGAGAATGTCGGGAGGCAAACTTCCGAATCTCTGTTTCCTTGCGGTTTTTAATGCGGGGCAATGGATACCGGTTGCCGTGGCGGAGAGAAAGATGAAACGAGCGACTTTTGATCGTATGGCGGTCGGGAATGTCTATCTTCCGGTATATTATTGGCGACGAGAACTGAAGGCTTTCAACTATCCGTTTATAGTGAACGAAAGAGATGGTATGGTTTATCTGATTCCCGATCATTCCCGTACCCGGAAAATCAGGATCTCCCGAAAATATCCCTACAACGAAAAGTTGAACGGTTATTGTAAATCGCTCGAAGGGATGGAAATCTGGGGATCGGATGAGCGATCTTTCGATCGAGCCCGGCGACTATGCGTGTTGAAGAAGGGCAGCGGGGATGTGATATTCGATAATAGCGTGAGTTTGTCCGGTAAGTTCCGTTATCTGAAATTGTTGAGCCGCAAACCTGTTGCCGATTTGTCCGAGATTGTTGTATATGATGAAAAAGGACATGCGGTCGGTTGCGTGCCGACAGACTCTTGTTTTAAAAAAAGTACCGATCGTGACCCGTTGACGTATGTCCGCTATGTAAGAGATAATAAGAAAGAAATGGTAATCGATCTGAAAAGTCTTGTCGGGATAACCCGGATCGTATGTGTGCCTCGAAATGACGGAAATTCGGTTTTCCCGGGTTCTGTCTATGAACTGTTTTATTATGGTATGGACGGATGGGAATCGTTGGGGATAAAACGGGCTGAGGATTATAATGTGGAATATGAAGATGTGCCTGCCGGGGCGTTGTATTGGCTGAAGTGTCTTACCGGAGGTGTTGAAGAGAGAATATTTACGTTTACCGATAAAGACGGAATACGTTTTTTTTGAGGACAGAATTAGATAGGCTCTTAGACGGATTCTTAAACGAGTTATGAAATAAAAAATATGTTTTTGTGTAACATTTAAATCGGATTTGCCATGAAAAAGTTTATGATTATTGCCTGTTTGGTGTTGATTGCTTGTTTCGTTTGGGGTATTGATTTGACGAATGATTCGGGAAAACAGGTCGGGATCGATACCGGTACAGAAGAGATTGAAGATGCTTCCGAGCCGGAGAGTATCGGAATAAATAAAAATTCCGAGTCAGCGGTGCGGTATAATTCGGGACGACAAAATCGCTCGGTCAGGAATTATCCGGAGGGGCGCAGATATACAACAAACCATGTTTGGGTACAACCCGAAGGCGATTATTGTTGGGTCGGGATAACCGATTATCTTCAAGAACGTTTGGGAGATATCGTATATGTCTCTGTCTATGGAATCGATGAATATTTTGATAAGAACACTGTATTTGCCACTATAGAATCGATTAGCGAGGTTTGTGATTTGTATATGCCTCTTTCGGGCACGATCTTAGGCGTGAATAATATTTTGGAAGACTCTCCGGGTATGTTGAATTCCAATGCCCACGAATATCCGATTATTATGCTGAAACCGGATGATAGTCTGGAATTCGAAGAATTATTGCCAGCCAACGAATATTCTATTTATATTGACAATTGGTAAATCGTTTAGAGTTCTTTCTTCAACAGTTTTCGGATTTTCCTACATTTATATATGTGTGAATCTTCATTTGTCCGGCAAGTTCTATAACATGTTCATCTCTATTAATTTTATCAGTCATGTTGCAAGCCAATGGAATATTACGTTTATTATATTAAAATAACATGAGTTTGATATAAAAAGCCAACTAATTCATAATTATATCATTGTGAATTAGTTGGCTAATTTTTATTATTTACTGAATCTACTTAGTCGTTCAGGCTTATTTTCTTTGCTTTACCATCTGAATAGTTCCATCTTCATTATAATACAATCGGTCTACACAAATGGATCTCAACCAATCATGATTAGACAATGCACTATTATGATAGAAAGCAAACCATTCGCCTTTATATTCTACAATAGAGCCATGATTTGTATAACTGTCGGTAGGTTCCATATAGATACCTTGATGTTTCCATGGTCCCAACGGGCTATCACTGATAGCATAACGCATTCGGTTATCACCTTTGACTCCATCATTCATATTTTCATCGTGATTATCCGAGTATGACAGATAATACTTTCCGTTATATTTATGTACCCATGGTGCTTCATGAAAATCTACCAATCCTTCCATTCGGAGCATTTCACCATCCAGTTCCATCATGTTATCTTTAAGCTTTCCGCCTTTACATATACCACCTCCTCCATGGTATATATAGGCCTGTCCATCATCGTCAATAAATACGCACGGATCGATCAATGAATCCATACCTTTTATATATCCTTGAACTTTAAAATCTCGGTCAGGATACCGACTGGTTGCCACTCCGATTTTCCAGGAATCATTCCAAGCCGTTTCACTCGGATGCGGGAAATAAAAATAATAAGTTCCATTTTTATAGGCACAATCGGGAGCCCACATGAAACCTCCTTCTTTACGCCCCCAAGCAACCTGAGATGAATTCAATATCTCTCCATGATCTGTCCAATGTACCATATCATCGGTAGAAAAGACATGATAACGGTCCATCAGATCACATCCCCGTGGAGGATCGATATCGTGGGATGCATAGATATAAAGTCTTCCATCCTCCCATACATGCGCCGAAGGGTCTGCTGTATACATATGCGTAATAAAAGGGTTGGATGCCAAGCTGTCTATACCACTTTTTTCTGTAATCTTATTCTTGACCGACTGGCACGACATCATGCAACCAATAAAGCATAAAGCTCCAATAGTGTGTAAAACTTTCATAAGCAGTTAGTATTAATCATGAAACAAATATCAATGAATTGACGGAGGAACTCACCCTTTTACGCCCCCATTCCTTATTTGGCATATCATATCTTTACGGGATGTTCCACATCCTGTAAAGATCAAACACATTATGAGATATAGAATATTATTCTTCATTATTTCTTTATATTCAAAAGTCAAACAATCAGTTTTAATGCGGACGCTTGGGCAATGTAAATGTCAAGGATTTCTTCCCCTTGAGAATTAACGAAGCCTCTCCTGTCAACCATAAATAGTGATCAGAAGGCATATTGTCCATTCCCACAAATTGAATATTCTTGCCTACCGGTGGATTATCAGTACATTTAAAGATAGCCGTGCCCTCATTCACTTCATCGAACATAGCTATATACAGCATTCTGACACCGCAGTTTATGGCCGTAGAGATCTGCTGCCAATAAAAACGACCACCTTGGCGGGGTATTGAACCGGATGGTTTAACGTCGTCCGGAAATGCATATCGACTTAAATTATGCCAACTGAATCCGGGTGTAACACAAGGAACGTATTCTATACCGTTCTCCTTACACCATGACATATCACGCAGTATAACATCACGATAACGATCCATGTCATTATGCAACAAAGGAGTAAATCTTTGTACCATCCAAGGCATAATTAAATCTGCTTCGCGGATAATTTCATGCAAATAAGGATCATGCACACAGTCGGCACCAAGTTCACGCCAATAGGTAGGTACTCCCAACATAATGCTGCATCCTCCATACTCGGGATCATTACATAAAAAATCTATAAAACGTTTCAGGCCGATGTCCCGAATATCGTAAGGTCTGTCAGGAAAACCTACTCCCCAAATTGTAACCAATGGCTTTCCATTATGGAAAATATAAGTATGAGCTCCGTCCTGATTTGTAACTTTTAAAGAATCGACTAAGAATTTCCAGTCTTCAATCAAAGATGAACAATCCTCTCCATGAGCTTTCAGCCCTGACAAATCATACATGATGCCGATTGCGCGGTTATACTTGGAAGCTGCTTTAAAGGCATGACTGATAACAGCATTCCCTTTTGTGTTATCTTTACGGGCAGCGTTGAAGAAACGCTGCATAAAGACACCGTCTATTCCATACTCTTTCATCCAACGGAAATGGAGGTCTACAGTACTCTCGTCGGAAGAACAAAAGAAGCGTGCAGTAGAACCGTCGGCATGTTTCAGACCTGTTGGATAAGTTTCTGGATATTCGCTTACATCAGGCCACATGTCAATTCGCACATTCTTCTCATCAGGATACATCATTCCTTTTTCCGGTTTATGGAACCATCCTTGATACCCGGCCATAACAAGTCCGTGATAAGACGGATAATTTGTATCTGCTGCATGCTTGGGAGATGCAGACAAACTTAATACAAAACCATTAAATAAAAGGAATATGCTTATCCGGATTCTACATGTCTTGAGACTACAATATTTTTTAGTAACAGAATATATCATCAATCAATTATATTACAGATTTAGAACAACAATCGACTATTTATTTTTTAACTTGATTTGTTCTACTGCCTGATCATAGAAACCAAGCAGTAGGACAAATACACAGATTTATCTTGCCGGCCAGGATGACTTCAAAGGAACCTCTCCTCTAAGCATCTTGCGACCTTGCCCGGTAAGCCATAAATAATGGTCTGTCGGAAGCCCGTCTTCCACTCCCTGAAATTTAACCTTTAGATCCTTAGCCAACTGACACCATTCATTAGCCCCGGTCACTTCTACCTTAGATTGAGTCATGCGATAACTATTATTTTGATATACAACATAATAATCGTCTTCAGCTTCATTGCTTGGCACATCACTTTCATTCAAGCATTTGAAAATAGCTGTACCTTCGTCTATTTCATCGAACATGGCAATATACAACATTTGCGCACCGGACTTGATACAGAAATACATCTGATCCCACAAGAATTGGCCTCCGTAACGCGGATTAATCGAATTATTCGGGTGCATATTACGGTCTGAAGAGCCTGGGAAACATAAAGGAGCATAGGCTACATTATTTTCTTTACACCATGCAATATCTTGCTGAATCAAATTATGGAAGTTAGAATAATCACTTTTCCCATACCTTCCGACAAACCAAGGCATAATCACATCAGCCATCTTGATAAGGTCATGTAGTTTGGCATCTGGTATTGCATCATTTCTTCTTTCTCTCCAATAAGTCGGAACTCCCAACATGATACTGAAACCTTTTTCCTTCAGTCCATTCATCAGTTGCTCTACATCATTCATGTTATAAGGACGATTATCGTTAAATCCGACGCCCCATAATACGATCAGGGGTTTCTCGTTTTCATACAAATAGTATTTCTGCACATTCCTGTCTTTCAATCGATATGTATCCAATATTTCCTGTGCATCGGCCAAAACAGCATCTGCATTACGAGTATTATCAGACATAAATCCTCCCAAATCATACATGACACAAATAGCACGCTGATACTGATTTGACGCTTTCATTGCAGAAGCCAGTACTTTATTGAAATGTGCTTTTCCGTCAGGATTATTTATAACTTCACCTACGAATCGCTGCATAAAGACACCATCTAATCCGTAATCCTTCATCCATTTAAAATGTAACATAACGGTAGATTCATCATAAGAGCTGAATACTGTCGCTTTTTCACCATTAGGAAGAATAAATTTGCCGGGGGTATATTGAGTTTCATACTCACTCATATCTGGCCAGAAATCAATTGAATTTCTCAAGACTCCGGGTTCAAAGCGGTCGTTTTCACGATAATGGTACCATGCGGTATTGGAATGGTCACTGTGCGGACATCCATCACCGGGAGCGCCAAACCATCCTTGATATCCGGCCATAACCAACCCGCGATAAGTATTGAAGGGTTCTCCATCTACGTGGGGTGTAAATCCTAAATCATTATAGATTTCAGGAGCTGTCGGTTTTTCCGGTTCTTGAATGGCAGGTGGGATATGGTCATCATCTTTATTACTACAAGAAATACAGCACAAGCCTATTACAGCCCAAAATATGTATAAATTATATTTCAATTTCATAAGCAACTATTCGTTTTTTTACGTTCGGGAAAAGATTTCTCCTTTCCCGAATCGAATTTTATTAACTTTAATATGTCTATTACTGAGGTACTTCGATCTTTACTATTTCGGTATAGTTATGTTTTTCAAACGAATCCTTAACTTTTGCTCCCATACGAACAAAGTAAATATATCCGCGTTTTACAGGAACAGTAACCTCAAATGGAATAGTTCTGCCATCTCCCTCTTTTTCGATCTTGTCCCATGATTTCATCACATTAACTCTAAAATCATTGGTATTATAATAGTTAATGCAGTTGGATGCTCCACAGAACTGATTTAAGCTCAAATATGGACGGACTTCCATTATTTGTGGCAATCCCTCGGTTATAGGTGCATCCAGACGGCAGGACATCGTAAGATTTTCGCCTTCCAGATTCACTTGAAAATCTATTAACTTCAGATAGGGAGTTACCTCAAAATTCTGAGTTACCGTTTTCTTTCCAATCCCGACACGGATAGTATCACAAGGCCACCAGGCTCCTTCCGGAACGACATCGTATGTTCCGGAAAATAATTTTGAATTATTATATGTACCATCTTGTTTCACAGGAATATCCTGATTTGCAGGATTCAGGCTGAAACTTTTCTCCCAGATACGGACTCTGCATTCGCCCTGGTCTGCCAAAATATTTTCACCTGTAGTACTATCTATGATACGGCCGGTTACATGAGCTTCAGGGGCATCAAAGTTATCTACTTTCATGCATGAAGAACTTGCTAACACGGATGCAACAAACAGAATACTATATATTGTCTTTTTCATATTGTGATCGTTTATATAGGTTTGAAATTAATAACCATCATTGCGGATCAAATTTGGATTCTTTCCGATTTCACCACTTGGAATCTGTTCATAATACCAACGTTTTTCAAACGTTACTTTACGTCCTTCACGTTCCACTTCATTCAAGAAAATCCACTTATTTTCATCCATCACATAATATGGCAATAATGTGTGAGTATACATACCATTCTGGAACATGATATCCGCAACTCTCCAACGACGTAAGTCGAAAATACGATGGTTCTCATAACATAATTCACGAGCACGCTCATCACGGATATACTGAAGATTCTCATCGATAGGGAAACCATAAATTTCAGAACCTATATCTTGCGGACTTTCTACCATATCATGGCGATGGGCACCGGCTCTATCACGAATTTCGTTGATATGATCAAACGCTTCTCGTTTTAGGTTATTATCATTCTTGATGAGTCCAAGTTCATAAGCGGCTTCTGCCCAATTCAACAGAATCTCTCCGTAACGGAATACTTTCCATGACTGAGAACTTCCATGCAGAACTCTACTCGATGCGTCAGTATTATAATTGACATATTTGCGTATAAACGCACCTGTACGGGAATATCCTTCATCACCGGTTCCTTCGGCCAATCCATGCTTCCCACTTACTTGAACAGATTGTCCGTTAATGACTTGAGTTTCACCGGGACTTGCTGCCCTTACTCTGTAAGTGTCAGTATAATCGTTAATACTTCCGGGAATTTCAGACTCTCCATCACTTGCCAAACCCGGATATTCCTTATATACACCACCCCGTATGTCAATGCTAACCCCGGAAACAGACTCGGTCATGCCAGGAAAGAAGAAATTGGCACGGCAACGAGCTTCCATCTCGTCTGTATTCCACAATTCATCGACACTATTGAAGCGAATCGGTTTACCTTCTGCATCTTTTATTGCCGGCATTTCATATAAACCTATCATTTCCCAAACCGGTTGTAAAGCACATCCGACATCACTGGCCAGACCTTCACCTCTCGGTAAAATCATAGTATCCCAAGAATGAAACAAGCTCGTGTTTGCCGGAGTAGTCGTCTTGGGTCCATACTGTTTAACAAAGATATCTTCTTCATTGTCTATCAAGAAAGTTTCAAGATAAGCTTTTTCCTTATCAGACCCGGTATGCAATGTAAAACCGGCTTTTTTCAAGAACACACAAGCATCATAGGCATATTGGAAAAACTCTGCCGCTTTGTCCGACGGGATTCCCATCAATCCTGCAGTAACTGCAGGACCTGTCGTCCCGACATAACCTCCGTATTTGGCAATTGTTCCGGCATATAACATCGCTCTTGACATTAATGCCGCTGCAGCATACCGATTTGCTCTACCGATTTCAGCTTTGGATGCAGATGCATTATTCATTGCATATAACAAATCATTGTAGATAAACTTCCAGCAATCGTATTCGGTATCTCTCGGCTGTTGGAGTTCGGCCGTCGGAGCACTTGGATCCAATACTTTATCTACAATAGGAACTCCTCCATATCTTTTTACGATACCGAAATAGTAGAAAGCGCGTAAGAAACGTGCTTCTCCCATATACGCATTGTAATCTTCTTCTGTATAATAGCTACGATATTCAGGAAGTTTCTCTATGAAATTATTGATATCACGGATCCTGTCATAAGGCCAATATCCCCAACCATCACCATATGAAGGATCGCGACCGGCAGCTTCTGCTCCAGCGGCAGCCGGGCTACCTTTTTGGGCTTGCCATTTATTACCAGTATGCCAACCTCCTTGATTGACTGTTGCAAAGCCTTTTTCATCACCATTTTGTTTATAATTGAAGTCTTCAATAGGCAAATCTTGGTATATAAGGGCCATATATTTCTTTATACCATTGTCTGACTGAAACAAAACATTTTCGTATAGTAATCCTTTTGGTTCCAGCTCCAGATCATTACAAGAAGTAATCGAGACTCCCAAAGCGGCTAATATAAATAAATATTTAAAAGTTTTCATATGCTATTCCTTTGATTAGAATTTAATAGTCGCACCAATATTAAATGTACGATTTACAGGATAATTATAGTAAAGGATACCACTGCTACTACCACTATTACTTCCCCCTTGATATCCGGGTCGTTCAGGGTCGATATTATCCAATCCGCTAAAGGTTAACAAGTTATATGCATTTACATATACTCTCAGATTTTTTACTCCGATCTTATTCATCCATACTTTAGGGAAAGTATAGCCGAGTTCGAGTGTTTTCAGACGTATATAAGATGTATTGTGTATACCTGTCGAACCTGTGTTAAAGCTATGTCCCGTAGCCGGATACAATCCTTCTACCCATTGAGTATTAGGATTCCACGGATCATCATTGACATTTACTGTATGCCAACGGTCCTTATACATGTCAAGGACTGCACCACCGTTGAATGGTCCGACTTCTGTAAACACTTCATTATACGAATTATATACACCTGCAGCACCTTGCCAATTCATTGATAGGTCAATGCCTTTCCATGATGCTCCCATAGAAATACCATAGTTGAAAACCGGCAGATTAAATGTGGCTACAGGATGTCTGTCCGCATCATTTACGATACCGTCTTCATTCCAGTCTTTATACCAATAGTCACCCGGCAATGTTCCTTGGTTATAATTCGCACCGGTCGTTCCATGATATCGAATTTCTTCATAACTTGTAAAGCGCCCGCCTTCTTCGTATGTAAACCAAATATCCTTATTACGTCCTGATACATCGGAACGGTACCAATTCTCCATCGAGTTACCGGCTTGACTGTCCAAGTGATAATCCCAACGATTCTTAGTTGCTGAAATCTGAGTATTTACCCAATAATCGATATTTGCTACACGGTTATGGTGTCCCAAACTGATTTCCCAACCGAAAGTTTCGTCACTATTGATATTTTCTTGAGGCATAGAGGCTCCCACAGTACCTGGAATAACAGCCGATGACGTAGCTAACAAGCCTTCACGTTTACGTTTAAATAATTCCAATGTACCGGTAAGTTTCTGACTCCATAAGTCAAAATCCAATCCCAAATTATATGTTTTAGCTGTATACCATGTCAGTTTCGGATTAGGGATCGATGTTGCAGAAACACCTGCCATAAATTTCCCATTATAAAAATAACCTATCTGATCTTTATTGATATTATAGGCAATTTGCGTCTGAGGATATGTATTTGCACCGCTGTCATCTCCCATTTCACCATAAGATGCACGGAGCTTTAAATTGGTCAAGAATGGCACCGCCTCTTTTATAAAATGTTCCTCGCTTATTCGCCAACCGGCAGATATCGCAGGGAAGAATCCCCAACGAGATTCTTTAGGGAAACTTGATGTTCCGTCGTAACGGAAAGAAAAATCAACCATGTATCGACCTTTATAGTCATAATTGAATTTACCAACCAGAGCCTTTCTGGTCTTATCACCGGCACCGGACATTGAACCGACCTGTTCTTCATCTTCACCATAAATCAGATAATCTCCATCAAGCATCATCACACGCTGAGCATAAAAATTATCCCAATTATCATATTGTTCCTCGAACAAAAGCATACCGCTTACATTATGATCACCGAACTTATTCGCATAATTCAAAGAAAGTTGCAGTACGGTTCCATATCTTGGATCCGTATTTCTACGCAAATAACTGTCACTATTTCTAATGAATGATTGTAATTCGCCATCTCCCCCTCTATTATACAGTTTATAAGTACGACGATATTCTGTATTATTCGTTGTATAATAATCATAACTGTAGAATGCTTTTGCAGACAAACCTTTAACGCCAGGTATATCATAGTTCAAAGCTAATGATCCATTAAAATTGTACCGCTTTTCTCTACGATAGCCGGTAAATTCGCTATTTGTTGCAGCCACCGGATTTTCACTGTCCAACATTTCATCATCATACGCTGGCAGACTGTGGTCACCGTCAACCCATGCAGACGATGTAGGTCTGAATGTCCATGCCTTCTTATATACTGCCCAAATATCAGTAAACGGTTGATTCTTTTCATCTATATAACCACTCAAAGCAACGGTAGCTTTCAAACGGTTAGTGATCTTTGCATCTATATTTGAACGGAAATTCCATCTATCGTAATTCAAAGAACCGCTTTTATATGAACCTTCCTGTTTCAAATAGCCCAAGTTGAAGAAGTACTTGATCCTGTCCGAGCCACCATCCATACTGATATTATATTGTTCCTGAGGTACATTGCTGTCAAACAACTCGTTTGTCCAATTTGTACTCTGTTTTTTCCCTGTACTATATTCCATCATCTGCTCCCAAGTATATTTGGGAGTTGTGCGGATAGGATAGTTTCCGTCGAATGAATTATAGCCTTTCTCATTGATAAGGAGCATATGATCTACTGCACTTGCTGTTTCCGGGACATATAAGAATTGTTGCCATCCGTAATTTGCAGAAAATGTAATGTTAAACTTGCCATCGGAGCTATCACCGTGTTTTGTAGTCACCAAAATAACACCGTTTGCAGCTCGGATACCATAAATAGCAGCTGATGCATCTTTCAAAACAGATACGCTTTCTATCTCATTGGCATCCATACGTGAAAAATATGCCTTATCTCTTGGAATTCCATCAACAACAATTAATGGCTCTCCCATACCACGAATATCAATGGTGTTATCAAACTCACCGGGTTGAGAACTATTTTGAGAAATTCTGACTCCCGGAATTTTACCGGTAAGCATATTGACAACGTTCTCATTCTTGGTAACTGTAATTTCTTTATTGGTTACGGCAGATACGGCACCTGTTAAAGTAGCTTTTTTTTGAACTCCATATCCTACCACTACCACTTCATCTAAAGTCTTGGTATCCTCTTTCAAAATGACCTTAATATTTCGTTTATTACCGACAGAAATTACGGCATCTAAATAACCGATAAACGATATGGTAAGTTTCTCATTATTTGAGACATTTATATCGAACTCTCCATTAAGGCCTGTTACAGTACCTCGAGTACTACCATCCACTCTCACATTGGCCCCGATAACCGGTTCACCAGAAGTGTCTAAGACGACACCATGTAGAGCTCTATTCTGAGCGAAAGAAGGAAGCGATGAACAGAAAAGAAATAGTATCATCATAGTTTTCCATAAATATGGGCTTCCTATTATTAGTCTTTTATGTTTCATGTTTTAGATTCTTAAAGAATTAGACGAATAATATTAAATTATTCTTTAGGAGCCGGCATTGTAGCACCTTCTGGAGCTAAACGACGATTAAAGAAGAATAATCCGAATTGGTCTGCTTCACCTATCTTCTTGACTCCATAAGCATATTCATATCCTGCACCTACACCGATACGGAAGCCATAGCCTGTATATGTTTCAGGAAGGGTGATGACACCTGTCTGTTCATCAATCTTAAAATTCCAAGATGAAACCGGATCATAGAAAGTTGTCGGATTATTGATATATTCACTATAAGAGCCTAACCAGAGATCATAATCATATCCTTCTCCTCCGGCATAAGATTTACCATTTGTCCCGATGTATTTACCATCTTCTACGGCCAATGTTTCAGGAACATAAATTGCAAATCCGCGATAGAACCAATAAATCCCACGAGATTTCGCAGCATATTCTGCGCCCAAATCTCCTAAAACTAATTTAGTTCCGTCGCAATAAATAATGTTATCCTCATTAGGAGTAGAAATAGCGATACTTGACCATTTTGCAAAGAAGTCATCTTTTCCGCTATGAATTATTGTATAATCACTTTCATAGTTAGTAAATGTAGCTTGAATATCAATAGTCTGTGCTCCTAATGACAGCGATTTTTCACGACCTCCCCATTCTGCTTCAGCTTGTTTTAAACCTGCATTAAAATCAACATCAGCCAATTCATCAATAATTTTCAAATAAATTTTGGCCTTTACTACATCATTGGATACTATATTAAACAAGAATCCAGGACGGTCTTGATTGGAATTAAAACTTGTTCCCGGTCTTTCGGCAAATGCCCATGTTCCATCTTTCTGCAAACTGTTTGCCAACAGAGTATATTTATTCTGCGCATCACCGACAGGCTGCTGATCTATACCTGCAATTCTAAATTCTGCATTTTCCGGTAATTGAGAGAAGAAGTCCTTAAAATTCAAATTTTTTAATAGAGTAACACCATTTACAGTCATTTCACTATAATTTTCGTCCAAACTGGCAGGGTTATATTCTGATTTTATTTCATAACCACCGATTTGTTCACCGATAAAAGAAAAATCCTCGGCAATATGCACATTGAAATAATTAGATCCTATGACTGTTCCACGCATATTCATTTGCAGAGAGATTGCATAATGATTTCCGGCCTCAACGTTTAAAGCCTTAAGAGGAACAGAAATGAATCCGTTATCCAAAGTTGCCTGACCATTTACTTTAAACTGCTCACCATCTCCTGCACGGGTTACCGCATGTGATTCGGCAATAGAGAACTCAGCACCATCCAGACTATTTAACGAAGGTCTTACTAAAAATTTTACGACCGCACCGTCATTTCCGATTTCTACGATACCATCCAATGTTTCAGGGACATATACCAATGAACTTACAGATGCTCCTAAAGGAAGGATATATTCTTGACCATCTATTGTTATAACTGCATTGGTATCTGTTACTACAACAGAGATATTAGAACCTCCTCCTGCCTGGTTCTTAATTTCAATAGTCTGCCCATTACTTAAAGTAATGTTCCAACTTCCGTCGTCTTTTTGTTCTACCTTCGTTATACTAGCACCTGTAACAAGAGCATTCTGCAATTGCGACTTAATATCATCAATGGCAATTTCTACCACAGACATTCGAGATTTTAATTCATCAACATCATCGTTACACGAAGTAAAACCATTACAAGAAAGGATAATTGTTCCTAATAGGAACGCATTTAAAATGTGTTTATTCATACATGATTAAATTTATAAATGAAAAAAATAATGAAATCAAGGCATTGTAATTCAATATTTGAGCGGAGTTATTTCGAGATAAAAGTATGCTTGCGACCTTAATATTTTCCTTAAAAAAACATTAATAAATACGCTATGTATCTAAAATTGTTGCTATTATATTATTATTATATAAAGTTGTACGACAGGCTCTTATAGAAATAAGCAGAAAATATTCGCGGATAATTTTCGTATTTATTTATAGGAAAAGTTACTTTTGTTTAATTGCATATATTTCTTGTGTTTTATCTATGAAAAGCATACTGAATTTATTAACGTTTTTGTTTATTTCAATATGTACGGCGATTGCTGCATCTCCAAAAGAGTATGGGTTATATATTCGAACATATCCATACCCCAAAGACGAATTCACCAGTGTCGTATTAGAAAATGGGTATCCGATAAGAACTTTCCAAAAGAAGCTCACTTTAAGTTTCAGTATATTCACAAGAGAAGAAAATGTTTTTGGTAGCATATTCCGAATAATAACCAACAATAATCAGAATATAGATTTATTATATAGCGTTGATAAAAATGATAAGCGCTACCCTATTTTAGTCACAGGTAAAACAGTACATCCTCTTTCTGACGAGAATGTAAAAAAAGGAGTATGGGTTAACGTCTCAATAAGTATTGACCCCAAGACCGGTGATATAAACCTGATCTATGATAAGACTTCCGCATTTATTAAATTTCCGGAATTGAAAGATACCGAGAGTGTTCGAATCGCTTTTGGATATTGTCCGTTTGAAAACTTTTCTTTAGCAGATGTTGCATCAGTCAATGTCAAAGACATAACTATCAACAGAGGGAAAGAAGAAATACGAAGATGGAAATTGGGTCATCATGACGGAAATACTTGTTATGACGAGCTATTTTACAAACCTGCGACTACCTATAACCCTCATTGGATTATCGACCAATACATAACTTGGAACAAATTATATTCCGCGACGTTCAATTCATCTCTTTCTATAGCGTTTGATCCTAATATAGGGACTTTTTATATGGCTACGGATAAAAATAATTTATATGTGTACCATCTTGGAGAAAAGAAAACAGATACAATTTCTATAAAAGGAGGAGAAATAGCATCAAATTATCCTAATCAATTAGTGTTTATCCCTGATCAGAATCAACTTCTCTCATATAACTTGGATGAGAACATATACTCATCGTTGAACCCTATCAGCCATCGATGGGGCAATAATATAGTCTCCCAAAAGGACCATGATTATTGGAACAATACTTGTGTATTTAACCCTGAAGATTCCAGTCTGATTAGTTTTGGAGGATATGGACATTATCGTTATAATAATGAACTCTTGATCAGCTATCCGTTCCATACGAAGCCTCAACAGAGATATATATTAAAAGAGATAGATCCACGATATTCATGTGCCTCAGTGATAGTCAATGATACTTTGTATGTTTTTGGCGGACGAGGATGCCCATCCGGAAGGCAAGAATTATCTCCACAAAATTATTATGATTTATATGCTATTGATTTAAAGACTTATAATGTACACCGATTATGGCAACATATCACCCCAATAGAAGGAGGAGAATTCCAACCTTGCGAACACATGATTTATGATAAAGCCAATAATTGTTTTTATGTATTCTGCACCCAAGAAGGAGGAGTATTAATAAAAATAAATAGAGACAATCCCCATTTTGAAAAGATGTCACTCCCCATAGGCAAAAAATTTGATTTACAATATTTATATACCAATATATATTTCTCCCGACAATTAAATAAACTATATTTAGTCATACATGAAGCTGAGGTATCGGGAAAATCTTATGTAGAAATTTACGAATTAGACTACCCTCCAATTCCTGCAACAAGTTTTATACAAACCAACAATACGCAAGAGACATCACAAACACATAATTATTGGGTAACTATTATTATATTATTATCCCTTATTGCTATCGCGATCTTAAGCTACATTATCTATATCAAGAAAAGAAAACATAAGGTTGCCCCCGAATATAAGGCAAGTCTTAATAATAATTTAGATGTCAATAATATACATGAAGAAATATTCTCTGCAAAGCAATATGATTTTTCGAAACGATGCATCTGTTTTTTGGGAGGCTTTCGCATTGTAGATAAAGAGGGAAATGATATAACCTTATTATTTACACGTACTCTGAAAATGTTACTTATAGCATTGATATTATATACCGGAAAATGTGAAAAAGGCATAAATGGTAATAAACTCATCCAAATGTTATGGCCCGGAAAACCTGAAGATGCCGCACAAAATATCCGTAATGTATATATGAGCAAATTACGTAACATACTTGAAAAGATCGGTGATATCAAAATTATTAACCAGAAAGGATTTTGGAGCATAAAATTAGATACCGATGTTACATGCGATTATCTTGAAGTATTATATCTCTATAACAAAAATGGCAACAATAATAATATTGAACAATTATTGGAATTATTATTGCATGGAATGATGCTGCCTAATATTGAAACAGAATGGGTAGATACGTTTAAAAGTGATTTCTCCAGCCAAACAATTGATTTACTTTGTAACTTACTTAAACAGGAAGACTTATCGGATCCCCTCAAAATACGAATATCTGATGTTTTATTCCAACATGATTACCTCAATGAGAATGCTTTGTCAACCAAGATACGTATACTCTGTACCCAAGGTAAGAAAGGTGTTGCTAAAAGTGTTTATGATGCATTCTGTAAGGAATATTATACGACATTAGGCGTAGAATATCAATATTCTTTTATGGAGATTATTAAAGATACTCTGGAAATAAGATAAAATGGAAGGCTATCTTAAACGGAATGCCTCTAAAAGTTAGATGATTATAGAAGGATGTCTGTATATTTCTCTCGGAGTTTCAGTTTTATTTCAGGATTATCTTTTATCTTTGAATTGCAGGTTGTTTTTAGTTTATCGAAAAAGGACAGAGACGATCCGAGAATAAATCGGATGCGATTCTTTATTTTAAAACAGTAGGAAATGAAAATTCTGATTGTCGAAGATGAACCTTCTTTGAGAGAGTTGATGCAGAGAACATTGGAGAAAGAGCGTTATGTTGTCGAGGTTGCCGCAACTTACGGTCAGGCTTTGCAAAAGATCGAAGATTACAGTTATGACTGCATTTTACTGGATATTATGCTGCCGGACGGTAGCGGTTTAGATTTGCTCGACCGTTTTAAAGCGTTACGAAAGCAGGGGAATGTCATTATTATATCGGCAAAAGATTCGATAGAGGATAAGGTGTCGGGTCTTGATTTAGGTGCGGATGATTATCTGGCGAAACCTTTTCATCTGGCGGAACTGTCTGCACGAATAAAAAGTGTGATGCGCCGTAATCGCGGGAATGGAGAAAATACGATCAAGTTGGGAAATGTGGTCGTGTCGCCCGATAAATTTCAAGTATCGGTAAATGGCGCTGATGTGCCTCTGCTTCGTAAAGAGTATGATATATTGTATTATTTTATTCTTCGTCCCGGTCATTTGGTCGATAAATCGGTATTGGCGGAAGCCGTATGGGGCGATCATATCGATCAGGCGGATAATTTCGATTTCATATATGCGCAGATGAAAAACCTGAGGAAAAAGCTGAGAGATGCGGGAGCTGAAATTGAAATAAAATCGGTGTACGGATTCGGTTATAAACTTGTCGTTGCCGGATAACCGGTTATAGTGGAATGAAGCTTATATATCAGATCATATTGCGGGTTTCGGTCGCCTTGGTGATTTTACTGACGGCTTGGGCGGCCTTTTTTTATTTTGCATTGCAGACGGAGATTAACGATGAGGTGGATGATGCGCTCGAGAACTATTCCGATATGATTATTATGCAGGTACTGGCAGGAGAGAAGACACTTTCATCAGGTGACGGGTCGAATAACAGTTATCAGATCAGAGAAGTAACCCGGGAATATGCCGAAAGCCGTTCGGCTATCAGCTATACGGATGCGAAAATTTACATTCCCCGTTTGCAAGATACCGAACCGGCAAGAATCTTGAAAACCATATTTCAAAACGACTCGGGTGTTTATTTTGAGCTGACTGTAGCGACACCTTCTTTTGAGAAAGAAGACTTGCGTAATTCTATTCTGAACTGGATCATCGTGCTATATGTTACTTTATTGTTGATTATTATCGGGATAAACACATGGGTTTTTTACCGGAGTATGCGTCCGCTTTATACATTATTGCATTGGCTGGATGATTATACTGTCGGGGGAGAAAACAAACTTTTGAAAAATGATACGAAGATATCGGAGTTTAAAAAATTGAATGATGCGGCGATTCGTTATGCGAGAAGAACCGAACAGCTCTTCGATCAGCAAAAGCAGTTTATCGGGAATGCTTCTCACGAGATACAGACCCCGTTGGCGGTTTGCCAAAACCGTCTCGAATGGCTGACGGACAATACCGAGCTTACGGAGGAACAATTGGTCGAAATCTTGAAAACCCGGCAGACGATCGAGTATATAGTCCGCCTCAATAAATCTCTTTTGTTCCTTTCTAAAATAGATAGCGGACAGTTTACCGATAATGTTTCTGTAAATATGAACGAATTATTGGAGCGGCAACTGGATTTGTACAAAGATATATATAGCTACCGGAACATAAAGGTGGAATTGGAAAAGCGCTCTCAGTTGATTGTTGATATGAATGAGTCATTAGCGACGGCACTTGTCACGAATTTATTGAAGAATGCCTATGTCCACAATTCGGACAACGGTTATATCCGTATCATAACGGACGCTTCGGGAATTATGTTTTGTAACGGTGCAGATTCCGGAGCTTTAGACGGAGAACGTATTTTTGACCGTTTTTATCAAGGTTCTAAGAAGAAAGGATCGACCGGTTTGGGTTTGGCTATTGTTAAAGCTATAGGACAATATTATGGAATAGAGGTCGATTATCGGTATGTCGGGGGAGAGCATCGTTTTATCCTTTCATGGAATAAACTGCCTTAGAACCTGTTCAAATTTTGTTCGGGTCGGCGGTTTGGATAATTTCTTTCGGTTTGTTTTACTGTCTCTATTTCAAGTTCATTTCAGATTTGTGTTTCATTTTTGTCACATAGGTCATTCTTAACGGTTGTATGACAGTTGAGTTGAAGGTCTTTTTATAAACGAAAAAAAGAGATTATGAAAAAATTATTTGTTCTGTTTATCTGTTTGTTTACCCTTAGTACTGCGACTTATGCGAGAGAAGATCGTCCTATTCGTGTGGATCAGCTACCTGCTAAAGCCCAGCAATTTATCAAAAAATATTTTCCCGATCTGAAAGTTGCATTGGCAAAAGTGGATAAGAGTTGGTTCGATCAGGAATATGAAGTGATTTTCGTGAATGGCAATAAAGTCGAATTTCGTAAATATGGCGATCTGAAAGAGGTGGATTGTAAATACAGTATGGTTCCTGCCGGTATTGTTCCTGTTCCGATTGTTGAATATTTAAAGGAAAATCATCCGGATATACCGGTTATTAAGTTCGAACAAGATACGAAAGAGTATGAAGTGAAGTTGAAAGGTGGTATAGAGTTGACATTTGACAAGCAGTTTCGTCTGATAGATTATGATGATTGATCTTTGCAGAAGATTATAAGAGTGCGCCCGGAAGCAATTCATCTTTCCGGGCGCATTTTTGTAAAGTTACATTGAGATACGGGGGAATACGTATTTATCGGATAATGATGTAAAAGTAAGTCGGACAGGAAAATTATTCTGCTGGATATCCGGATAAAGCCTCGCCAAGTCTATTTGTTTTAATAACCGGAGACTTTCGGCATCTAATGCATATATTTTGTTTTCTTCAGGATTAGATAAAGATACCGTCCAGTCGAAAATGTTTCCGAAAATAGAAATTTCATCTTTCTGTGGGTTGAAGTGAGGAATACCGCTTTTTTTGAGTTCGTAAGTTTTGGTATATAAAACATACAAATCATTTTTGTCATCGGTCAGGAAAGCATGGTATTTCCGATTTTTAAACTCTGTTGGGAAAATATATTTTATTTTCAATCCGTTCGGAATTTCTATTTTCCTGAAATACGGGCGTCCTTTTACCTGTTTCAAATGATATAAAGATCCTGTCCGGTCTGTAATGAGATAACCTTCGTCATAATCTTTTCGGGCAGTCGGATTTCCGGCTATGATATTCGCCGGGAAACAAAATCCTTTTTTCTTCATGGCATCTGTGTAAATGCGGCTTTTCTTTTCGTCGATACTGTTTGTTTTTATATCTATGAACTCGATACCGTTGTTGTTTATCCTGAAAACATCATCCGGCATTTTCAGATCGACTCTGCCGGACATCGATTCCAAAAGAGGATAAAGTCCCGGTTTTTTACAATTCACGTCAGACGGCTGATGGCGGAAGATGAAATTTTCCGTTTGTGCGATTTTCGGAGACAAGGCGACACCGTTTATTTCCTCCGGGAATCTTTCGTCCGCGATTAATTGCCGGTAGTAGAACATCGGCAATATGCTGTCGAATTCCGATTCGGTATAGTATTTCCCTTTCAGATCTTTTCTTTCCGTTCCTTTTCCGTTATTTTCCAAAATGGCGAAATCGTTTATTACCGTACTGTATAAAATAAACGGATTTTTTTGAGGTTTTGAAAAAATGAAGCCGTATCCCCACGGAATCAACCAGAATAATAACAGAATTATGGTTATATATAGGAGTATTTTACTGAAACGTATCATGATTTTTAGTTTTATATTAGTATCTTAATATTAATCCTGTTTCCCTGCTCTGAATCGTGATACCGATAATAAGCTGAAGAATAGAGTCAGTATTGTAAATAGAATGAGTATAGGTAAAAAACAGTTATAAGATTCGGGAACAGAAGATAAAAAGAATATGCGGAGTATTGCTGTGGAAATAAGAATATTGAGTATTCTGCGTTTCCATGTGGGCTCGAGGCATATCCATGCGGTTAATAGATATCCGGTAATTCCGGCTGTAAACCAGGGAATCGCGGTCAGCAATATTCTGGATGTCAGTTCTGTTGCAAAGAACTTCTGCAAATAAAGCCATAACAGCAAAAAGTCGGATGCAAATCCGATAAGCAGCAAGATGATTCCGAAAGATAACATGATCGAGATTGTCTTGTATTGCGATACCGGCAGATGCAATGTCAGTTTCAGCCGGTTCTGCTGCATCTCAGGAACAAATTGTACCCATGCCAAAAATATCCCGATCAACAATGGTAAATAAGTCAACAAGTCGATAAAAACCACGTCTTTCCCGAGCATTACCTCCCATAGATGAGGTGCGCCTTTCATCGTTATTGCCCGGTTGATTTTAAGTATGCAGTATCCGGTCATACCCCATGACACGAGTATTGCCAAGAAGTAATAGTATCGGGTTTTGATCCATTCTTTATAACATAATGCTTTTTCCATTCTGAGAAGAGTCTTTAATGTATTAATATTTTCCGGTGAGACCGATAAATGCGTCTTCCAGATTGACTGATTCGGCTTTTAGTCCGGAAAAGGGAACTCCAAGAGACTTGAGTTTCTCTTCTGCCTCTTTTTCCGAAAAGAAAGAAAAGGTTTCTACATGATTTCGTATTTTCGAAGGATAGTAGAATCCTGAATATCCGTTTGGTTCATATCGGTCGGGTACGGTAAACTCATACCGTTTTACAGAGCCTAAAAGCTCTTTTACCGGTTGTTGGATCATTATGCGTCCGTAATCCATGATAATACAATCGTCGATAAGGCGTTCCATATCCTGAATGATATGAGAAGTGAGAAAAACCGTCTTTTGCTCTGCACGGGCATATTCACGCAAATAATCGACAAAAAGCCTTCGGTAACCGGGATCAAGACCTAACGAAAAATCATCCAAAATCAACAATTCGGGATCTTGGGCGAGAATAAGTCCGAGAGCTATTTGAGATCTTTGTCCGCAAGACATGCGGCTGATGCGTTGAGTCGGGGTGATTTTTAATTTTCCGACCAGTTCGTAAAAAGCCTCTTTTTTCCATTTCGGATAAAAAGAGGCATAGAATTTCTCGATTTGCCGGATATTCATGAACGAGTATTGGATATGACCTTCTATCAGTAAGCCTATATTACGACGTAATGACGGTTCCATGTTTTGTACATCCCGCCCGAAGATAAGGCATTCTCCCGATTTAGGCTTCAAATAGCCGTTCAAGATATTGATCGTTGTTGTCTTTCCCGTTCCGTTTTTTCCTAAAAGCCCTAAAATGCGGCCCTTCGGGACATTGAAACTCAAATCTTTATAAATAAGCCTTTTCCCATAATAATGGGTCAGGTTTTTACATGATATGACGTTTTCCATTATTCTTATTCTAAGATCTTATAAGACTCTGCTTCTACAAAATAAAAAGAGAGATAATCTTTTCCGGTTTTCGCTTTGCGTTCCGCTATTTTTTTTCTGAAGTCTGCAATCCGTTCTTCTGTCGTGTTTCCGGTTTCTCCCCGAGCTTTTTTCTCGGTGCTGCATCCGGCTTCTCCTGTTCCATGCTTCTCTTCGGTTTGCGCTTTGGCTTGTTCTTCCCATTGTACCAAATAGTTTTCATCGATCCGCTGTTCTTTTAATATACCGTTTACTTCGACAATACTGTTTACGCAATCGGGGCTGAATTGTCCTAATTCACCTGCTTCGATACGTATCGTCTGCGTATCGTCACTTCCCATCAAGAATATTTTTTTAGCACCGTGTTTGCAAGTGTGTGTGCAAATACCTTGTACCGTTATATTTTTTTCAGCCAGCGAATCAGCGTTTGCGAGAAGAGAATCGACTTCCATTCCGGTAGATACGATTGCTTGTTCTTCTGCCGTATTCTGAGATTGTTGTTTTGTGTTGTTTCCGCAACTGACGCTCCCTATGCATAATAATAAAGAAGCGATGTAAGTCATTGTCTTATTCATAATAATTTTTTTTATAATAAAAGCACCCATTTCCTGCGCTAACAGGTTCATGGATGCTTTTTAATAGTTAATATACAACCACTTTAGTCTTGTTCACGATATAAATTCCTTTTGGCATCGAAATCGCATGTTTACCTGTCGATACGGTCATGCTTTTCACGATTTGTCCGTAAGTATTCAGAATTTGTATTTCAGAAGATTCTCCGGCTTCTACAAATATCTGATTTTTTCCGCTGTACACTTTGACGCTTTGCTCTTTGGCTGTTTCTGAAGAAATCAATCCGGTAGTTTGTCCCAGTTCCGGAATTTCGAAAGAAGTAAGAATCGTGATCCATGATCCGGCATCTTTTGGGCTTTCTATTGTATAAGCACCATCTAAAATAGTGTTAGCAGATTTTGCGTTACTGCGGGCGAGAGTCAGAAGTTGGCCTCCATCGAACAAACATCCCCATGCCGTTGTTGATCCGCCTTTTACCAGACTGTATTCATTCTCTATATCCCATGTAGAAGCGTTATAAGTTACAAGATAAGCTTCTCCTAAAGCGTAACCGTATGTGTAGATTTTTCCATTTTCGTTTTCGAATGCTCCGTAATATCCTCCGATCGAGTTCTCTCCGATAGCACCGCCTAACCAAGTCCCGTCAACTGCGCTACATTTGATAAGGAAACCTGTCTGCATGGTCGATGATCCTTCAATCAGAGCTTCAGTTTTATCAGTGCCGAAACCTCCGACGACGTGTCCCATCAAATACAAATTTCCGTTTTGAATGTTCATTTCTTTGTTTTGAGTAGTGTGTCTTCCGTTACTGGCTGCAAATGCAGGGAAATGTTTTACCCATGCGACAGTCATATCGGTGTTGACGGCACCTACAAGAATATCATCAAATTGTGTCGGTTGGATTGTCACATCTCCTAATTTTATTTCCGAATCTTCTGTCGATACGCCTTTTACCATACCCAAGAAATAGATTTTTCCATCGGCATACGTGATATTGTTAATGCTTTCTCTTGCAGCAGTTCCGGTAGTAGTTATATGTCCCAGATAATTTCCTGCGTCATCTAATTTTACTAAAAACAGGTCTCCGACACTCGATTGGGGATCTCCTGTCCAGCCTTCGGTATTGTGAGGACTCAATACAACCTGTTCTCCGCTTTTTTTTACGAATGTCATGTCTTTTCGGTAATTTCCGGCAATATACAGATTTCCTTCATTGTCTTCGGCTGCGCCATAGAAATAGAATCCTTGCGGAGTATAGTTTTTGTAGGTACTCGATGTCGTTCCCGGTACAGGAGAATAATCTACATTGATCAGTTTAGTCCATTCAACGTTTCCCTCCGTACTGATTTTTACTAAAATTCCTTGATATACCCAGTATCCCGGATATTCCCAAATGACATCTGTCGTTTTACCCGATGCATCGACCAAAGACAATAATTTCCCGTTTTTTGCAGCATCGTAGTTGGTATGATAAAATTTCAGAGCAAGGAATGCTCCTCCGTCGGCAGTCGGGGTGTAAGCACAGTCAGAAAGAGAGGCTCCGCCCCAGCAGCTATATACAGACCAGACAAGATCTCCGTTTTTTTCTAATTTTTGGAATACGATGTTTGAGTTTCCGGAGGAACTGCTTCCGTCGTAGGGAGCTCCGTGTCCGATTAGAGTTTCACCATAAGAAAGAGAATCTGCAGCTCCGGAGGACCCGAAACCGGCAAATGAGAAGACTTTATCGTCTGCACTTTTTGCAAGAGAATGTGCACTTGTTCCCATAGGAGAAACAAATGTTTTTGCCCATTGAAAATCGATGTCGTTCGCATAGGCAGTCAACCCACATAAAATCGAAACAAATAGTAAAATCTTTTTCATTATCACTTAGTTTTAGATATATTTTATTGCACGGCAAAAATATGTACCGAAGAAAAATTGTGAAATCCCATAATTTAGGTATTTTATGAAGTATTAATCAGTATTTGTAGGTATTGTATGATGATAATATCCACTCTATTTTCGCATCGCATTAATATAGGTATCTCCGGGGATGAATTTGAAGAAAATAATTCTGATTTTTTTTGTGACATTTTTGTATTTCCCTTTTGTCCGGGCTGTCCCGGATAAAGTAATTTTCAGTGGTTGTGTGAGAGACACGCTCACGAAGGAGTTACTTGAGTTCGCTACGATACAATTAAAAGGGAAAAATACATTTTCCGGGTTGTCTGACAAGAACGGAAATTTTAAATTCTCTTTTGTCTTGCCCGGGGAGTATGTTTTGCAGGTGTCTTATTTGGGATATGTGTCGTGGCAGAAAAAGATCGAATTGAAGAGCGACCTTTTTTTACAGATAGATATGACTGCCCGGTCTAATAAGTTGAAGGAGGTTGTGATAACTGCTGCCGAGTCACCGGGGATCGTTAGTTCGTCGAAAATCGATAGAGCTGCAATGGCGCATTTGCAGCCTACGAGTTTTGCCGATTTGTTGGAACTTTTGCCGGGAAATATATCCCAGACCCCCAATATGGGAGTAGCCAATACGATAACGTTACGTGAAACGGGTACGTTGAATGCTTCAGGAGAAAAAAGCGACAATCCCGATTATTCTATCTCCTCTTTGGGTACTTTATTCCTTGTCGATGGAGCTCCGATTAACGGTGATGCCAATATGCAGTATATTCCTTCGGGCTCTGACTCGAGTTCTCCCGAGTATAAAAGAAATATAACGAATAAAGGTGTGGATATGCGTTCCATATCTACCGATGATATAGAAAGTGTGGAGATCGTTCGAGGAATTCCTTCTGCGGAATATGGAAATCTTACCAGCGGTTTGGTGAATATTAAGCGAATAAGGAAATCGACTCCGTTTACCGCTCGTTTTAAGGCAGATGAATACAGTAAGCTTTTTTCTGTCGGTAAGGGATTTGCCGTTCCGGGACAAGATCTGATTTTGAATATAGACGGGGGATATCTCGATTCGAAAGTAGATCCGCGAAATAATCTCGAGAATTATAAACGTATCAATGCTTCGGTGCGTTCGACGTGGAATCTTAAAAAAGAGATGTGGAATATGGGATGGAACTCCGGTGTCGATTATACCGGTTCGTTCGATAATGTAAAAACTGATCCCGATCTGTCATATCAGAAAATAGATAAATATAAATCTACGTATAACCGGACAGCTTTTACGAATAATTTTTCGTGGACTTTCCCTAAGGTAGATTTGATAAAATCTATAGAGCTCAACTCTTCTGTAAGTATTCAGTCGGACAGGTTGAAGAGGACGAAACTGATGTCTCCTCAACGTGCGACGGTAGCTCCGACCAGTATGGAAGAGGGGGTACATGACGGAACTTATCTTTTGGGACAATATGTTGCCGATTATTTAAGTGAGGGCAAACCGTTGAATGCGTTTCTGAAAATAAAGGGAGAATTGGAATTTTTTTTAGGTAAGGTTAAAAATAGTATGAAAGCCGGAGGGGAATGGAACTATTCGAAGAACAGAGGCCGGGGGCAAGTATATGATATAAGCCACCCGATCGTAATAAGCGGATGGACTACACGACCGAGGGCTTATAAGGATATACCTGCATTGCAAAACCTCTCTTTCTTTCTGGAAGATAATATTACCGCTCGTATGGGTAAACATAAATGGGAGACGTTGGCCGGTGTCCGTTCGATCTCTTTGGTCGGTATGAGTCCGGCTTATTTGCTACAAGGAAAAGTTTATCTTGATCCGCGTATCAATTCCCGATGGAGTTTTCCGGGCATTCGGTTGGGTAACCATGATTTGAATATAGATATATCAGGAGGATATGGTCTGACGACAAAAATGCCGACCATAGATTATTTGTACCCTAACAAATGGTATAACGATATTATTCAGTTAAACTATTATGATGTTAATAAACCGTTGGAATATAGTCGAATTAATGTACGTACTTATATCAAGGATATCACGAATTACCGGTTAGAACCTTCGAGGAATCGGAAATGGGAGGTAAGAAGCGATATATCTTATAACGGTAATCGCCTGTCTGTGACATATTTTAGAGAAAGATTGACATCTGGATTTCGTTACTCTTCTTATTATATGCCTTTTGAGTATCGTAAATATGATGCATCTTCTATTGATGCAGGTTCTTTACAAGGCCCTCCCGCATTGGAGGATATTTCTTATACGGATACCCGGAAACTGGATGGATATACGCAAGCGGCGAATGGCAGTCGGTTAGAAAAAGAAGGGGTGGAATTTCAATTTACATCTCAGCGTATCAGGCCGTTGAGAACATCTGTGATTATTAACGGGGCCTGGTTTAAATCTACTTATACGAATAGTCAGCCTATGTTTGAAACGGTTTCGGAAGTAGTGGATAATCGTCCGATTCAAGAAGAATATGTCGGATTGTATGATTGGAATAGCGGGAGAATAAATCAACAATTCAATACCAATTTTATGTTGGATACGCAAGTCCCGGAATGGGGGCTTATTTTCTCGACATCGGTACAGTGCATGTGGTTTGTTTCTACGCAAAGAATGTATCAGAACGGGGTACCGGTAAGTTATCTTGATGTGAATGACGGGTTTTTACATCCTTATACGCAGGAGTCTGCAGAAGATATGAAGTTGCAGTTTTTGGTGAAGACGTACAATGCCGATTCGTTTAAGAAACAAACTGTTCCGATGGCTATGTATGTCAATTTTAAAGCAACGAAACAGATCGGTAAATATCTGAAGCTTGCTTTATTCGCTAACCGTATTTTGGATTATCTTCCGGATTATACCTCTAACGGATTGCGGATAAGAAGAAATGTAAATCCTTATTTCGGTATGGAATTGAATTTTAGTTTGTAATATATCTAAATTATAATAAGAACAATGAAATCCAAGTTATTTTTTCTGGTTATTTTTTTTATTCTTTTTGTCAGTTGTGAGGAGAAAAGCGATATTCCGCATACAACGGTGGATATATTGATTGAGTATCCATCCGATTTAGAAGAACTGTCTGTGCAGTATGAGACAGTGAAATTCAAGAATATATCTTCCGGAATGGAACCCGAGTATTCCAATTCTAAACAGTTTTCGCTACCTGAGGGATTGTATGACTGTAGTTATGAAGCAAGTGTCACTTATTTGAAAAATGGGGAAATGACAGAAGGAAAATTAAGGGGTTATCAGGCCTCTTTAAAGGTACTCGGGACAGATGTGAAGGTTACGTTAGAGTCCTATTTGTTAGAAGATAAAAACGACTTCATTATTGAAGAAATCTTTTTTACCGGAACGTTGCAACCTTCTGGAAAACAGTATAATGGCGATCAATATGTCAAAATCTATAACAATACCGATCATGTCTTGTATGCTGACGGTGTGTCTTTGATGGAGTCTAAGTTTATAACGGTTACCAAATATGACTATACACCGGATATTATGAAAGAGGCGATGACGGTACAAGCCATTTATACGATACCCGGGAATGGGACAGACCATCCTGTACAGCCGGGGGAATCTTTGATAATTTGTGATACCGGTATGGATCATCGGGTTGCCAATCCGAATTCATTCGACTTGAGTCGTGCTGACTTCGAATGGTATGATGAATCTTCTGTTCCTGCGCATATGGATATCGACAGCCCGACAGTTCCGAATTTGGATAAGTACTATTGTTATACACTTAGTTTCTGGATTCTACATAATCGGGGGTTCAGAGCTTTTGCTTTAGCTCGTATTCCGGAAAAGAAAGAAGACTTCTTAAAGAATTATCTTTATACTTATAAGTATGTCATGGTATTGCCTGCCGGGACTTTCCCTATGGAACAAACAGCCTATAAAGTTCCTAATGAGTGGATTATAGATGCTGTGAATACAAGTGTAGAGTCTCGTTATGTATGGAATGTTACCGATCCGTCTTTGGATTCGGGCTGGACTCACTGCGGAACGATCGACGGAGATAAAACTCGCTATTTTAAAAGCGTTCGCCGAAAGTTGTTGTATATTACTCGTGACGGTAGAAAGGTGTTGAAAGACACGAATAACTCTTCTGATGACTTTAATACCGAATGTGTACCTTCTTTGATCGAAGAACAACATACGGCCACGGATGCCAATGGTACTCCGGCTGTGAATATTACTTATGACGGTGTAACGCCTAAGACCGAGTAACATAAATTGAAAGTGAGATGAAAAAAGGATGTGCTGTCGTTATGTTGCTTTTATTGTGTCCGGCTTTCTTGTATGCCGGGGATACGCTTTCTGTCATGCAGCGAAATTTGCGGAATAATTCTTTCGGAGAAACTTTTTTCGATTTGCTTTATCGTAATCCGGCAGAAAAATATTATCAGCATGCCTTAACTCTTACCGAAGCAAATGCGATCGTGGAATATTCGGCTGAGGATCAACCGATCCTTCTGCAAGAAGGAGACGGTTTGATTCGCGGATCATTTGATGTGGATTCGTATATTGTTCTGAAAAATAGGAAATTATGGGGACAGGCTTATTATAGGAACGGCGTGAAACGAAATGTCGTTTGGAACGAGACATCCGATTATGATTGGGTGTATCCTTATGTTTTGGGAGATTCGGTCGGCGGAGATTTAAGGTGTGAGGAATATTATTTTGCCGGAGGATATGCCCGGGAATATGCTCGTGTCACTTGGGGCGGAACGTTGGATTATCGGGCTGCCGTGGAGTTTAGGAATATCGATCCTCGTCCTAAAAATGTTGTTGGAGAGTTGAATGCTTCGTTAGGTATCTCGTTGCGGACAAAAACTCATTATGGCATCGGAATATCTGCTTTTGCAACAAAGTATAAACAATCTAATGAAATAAAATTTTATAGCGAATTAGGTCAGTCGAAAGTTTATCATTTTACCGGAATGGGAATGGACTATGCCCGTTTCTCGGGGAATAATAACAGTGCGTATTATAAGGGAAAATCTTTTGGCGGAAATATCGGGCTCTCTTCTCATAAACAAAGCGGATTTTCCGGGACGTTCTCTTATCGTTATTATTCTTGTGAGAAAATAATTTCTTCTTTGAATGAATTACCGATGGCTTTGATACATGAACATTCCGGAAAATTTGAAATGGGTTACCGTAATACCACGAAATACAGGGTATGGGGTGTAAAAGGGTATGGTAATGTTTCTCGTAGAAACGGAATTGAAAATCTGTTCGGTGATGCAACGAATGAAATTTATCCGAAAATAGGTGAGGTAGAACAGTATCGTAACAATATATTCTACACCGGTATTGTCGGTATGTATGAGGCGGAAATTGCGAAGGGATATAAATTGTCTTTGTCGCCTGAAGTTACCTATAAACGCAACAAAACATCATATATTTATCCGTCTCGTTCACTTGAGGAAAATCGTTTGTCCGGAAACGTTTCTGTTCGAGGATATAAGACATGGGAAAATTGTTTTTTGCAGATAGATGCCGGAATTGGCTATTCTCGTGCTTTTGACACGGATATTACCTTGTCGGAAACGGAAATAACAGATTCCGGAGTTTTGAATATGCTTTATCATAATTATCGTTTTATTTCATCGAACAGCATATTTTCTGATATTGGTATACAGTTCTCGCATCGGATTCTGAAGAACTATCTGTTGCAGATTAAAACCCGTTGGATGCGTGGATGTTATACCAATGACTCTAAAACCGATTTTATTTCGGGCGCAGTAAGTATTGTTTTTTAGACTTTGTTATTAGAGAAGATCTGGTATTGGTATTTTTAAAAGTATCAATATGCTAAACATAAACATCCCGGCATTTATAAACGCCGGGATGTTTATGTTTTTTCTCCCATATATTTGCAGATTATGCTCAAAATTGCTTTTCAGACAAAAAGAGCATCGTTTTTGCCAGAAAAAGCAAATCCGATAAATTTAGACCTTTTATTTTTGTACTGCCATTAGAATTTTAAAACTTATTTTTAATATAAATCTAATCATATTCATGAAAAAGACAGGCGTTTTTTTGATTGTTATTTTTTTGCTCGAATTGGCAACCGGGTGTAGTAAGGATATAGATGATTATCCTAAATCGAATTTAAGAGCGATCTCTTATTTTTCATTTAAACCTTATCACAATGCCGATAAAAATATTTTTGTGGAGCATGTGGGGGAAATTGACGAGGTGAATAAGGTTATTAAAGTCGTTTTACCTCCGGATGTAGTATTAACCGGCTTACGTCCTTATATCGAATTATCTCCATGGACGAGCGTAACTCCGGGAAGTCTTGTTCCAATAGATTTTACTGCAGAATTGGTAGATTTTGAGGTACGTGCCGAAAGTGGGAAAACTGCAGTATATACAGTAGTTAAAGAGTTGACTTATGTTTATACGAAAGCAGAGTTGTATTCGGTAAGTTTTCCCGATTTTTTGGATAACGAGACTGGTGAGGTAATGAGGGCTGTCTTTCCTAACTTTAATAATAATTCTGCCGTTGTTGTAACAGTTCCTGAAGGTGTCCCTTTAAATCATATTTTAGTGGAGTTAGAACTCTCTGCAGCTTCACAAAAGGCTACTATGGAGGTGTGTGACGACGGTTCAGAGACAAATTTTGAACCTTTTTCGGGATCAGGATATGTTGATTTTTCGCATACTGTAATTTTTAGAGTTACTCCAGAATCAGGTTCTGCGATTAATTATAAAGTTTCAATGGTTTATCCTGAAGAAGAACCTTGATCACCATTTTTCTTTCTTTAAAAGAATTCCTTTTTAGTTTTTCGAATCTAAATATAATGATAAACATATAAAATGATGGTTGTACATGAAATAATAAGACCGAGGATAACATTGCTATTGATGTTTCTTTCTTTTTCATTTTTCTTGCACTCACAAGAATTAGTGGTCAAAGGTACAGTAAAAGACAGTAGCGGACCGTTGCCGGGAGTGAATGTCTCTGTGAAAGACGGTAAAGCGGTAACAGTAACAGATATTGATGGGAAGTATAGCATTAAAGTTCCGAAAGATGGCACATTAAATTTTTCGTTTACAGGATATGCTACTTATAAGACAGAAGTTAAAAGTCGTAGTATTATCGATGTCGTGATGAAAGAGGTGTTGACCGATCTCGATGAGGTCGTGGTTGTTGGTTATGGGACAATGAGAAAACGGGATATTACTGGAGCTATTTCGTCGGTAGGAGCTGCAGAACTGATAAATAATGCTCCGACAACTTTGGCTACGGCTTTGCAAGGCAAGGTGCCTGGCCTTGAAATTCTTTCTTCTTCCGAGCCGGGAGCAGCTTCCACTTTTCGTATTCGTGGAGCCTCTACGATTAACAGTGATGGTTCTAATCCTCTTTTTATTGTAGATGGCATGGAAATGGATAACATAGATAATATCAATCCCCGAGATATAGCTTCGGTAGAAGTGTTGAAAGATGCTGCATCTACTGCAATTTATGGGTCGAAGTCAGCAAATGGAGTCATTATCATTACGACACGGCAGGGATCTACCTCTACGCCGCAAATATCGGTATCCTATTCGTTAAAACAGTCTCGTATTTCACATAAATTGCCACAAATGAATCGTCAACAGGGTATTGATTATGAAATTTTGCGGGCTTATTTACAGAATAGCGAACCGTCAGCTTTTGCTCGGGATACCTTGAACCCGTCGTTTACGTGGGATAATAATTATCAAGATATTCTTTTTAGAAATGCATACACCCATCAGGTAGATGCTAGTATTTCGGGTGCCGAAAAGAAATTGAAATATTTTTTGAGTGCTGGTTATTTGAGCGATGAAGGTATTCAACTCAATTCATATAACAGGCGTATAACCTCTCGAGTGAATGTTGACTATGCTGCTACGGAAAAATTTTTGATAGGTTCACGTCTTTCTTTTGCAACCGGAAATAATCGAATGGTTCCTTATGGGGGACGTAGTAATATATTGTCTCGTCCTGCCAGTATGGCATTGATACTTCCCGATGGTACGTATGCTCCGGTTGTAGCTAACCGTACCAATCCGTTGGCTTATACCATGTTATGTACCAATGATAATAAATATTATGATGTCAACTTCAATACATTTATGGAGTATAACATTCTCAAAGACTTGAAATTCAGAACGTCTATCGCAGCTTCGTTTTATCAGAAGAATTACCGTTATTTCCAGCCGGCTATTTTGGTTGCCTCTCAAATACCTTCGTCCAAGAATACCCATACATCCAATTTGAAGTGGACGCACGAAGATATTTTAACTTATAGCAAGACATTCAATAATGCACATTCCTTCTCTGTTTTAGGCGGATTCAGCATACAGCAATATACTTCGGAATATGTAAATCTTGCTGTCTCAGATAATATAACGGAGGCAATAGAAACTTCTTCAGGATTCGGAGAAGTGGATATGGAAAATACAAAACATTCATGGACAGCCAATCGTATGGCTTCATTTTTCGGACGAGTTTCATACAATTATAAACAACGTTATCTGTTCAATTCGAATATTCGTTATGATGGGTCGTCTCGCTTTGGACGTTCCAATCGTTGGGGGCTTTTCCCTTCAGCATCGTTCGGATGGCGTTTTTCGGATGAAAATTTTATGGACTGGTCTGATAATTTCTTGAGTGACGCAAAATTGCGGTACAGTTTTGGAAAAACCGGAAATCAGACTGCCGGAGATTTTGCTGCTTTGTCCCAGTACTCGACCGTAGCGTATGTAGATTATATCGGACTCATGCCTACACAGATTGAGAACGACCTGTTGGGTTGGGAAGATACAAAACAGCATAATATAGGTATAGACCTTTCCTTTTTAGATGGACGTATAAACCTTAACTTTGATTATTATAAAAAGCGCACTAGCAATGTCTTGTTCAATATGAAGTTGCCGGGTACTACCGGATTTGATAGTTCTTATTCCAATATTGGTGGAGTAAAGAATACAGGATATGAGTTTATGATTTCTACTAAAAATATCAAAACCCGGGACTTCGAATGGTCGACAACTTTAAATATTGCAGTGAATAAGAATGTAATAACGTCGATCCCCAGTGAGTCGGTGCAAATTGTAAATGATGTCTATATTTTGGATAACGGATATACATTAGGTACGATGTACGGTTATAAAGCTCGCATGATTTTCCCTTATGATCAGTCTAATGCATTTACTCCTGATTGGGTGCAGTTGACCCCGGTGTTCGATGAGAAAGACCGTTTTGTGAAATATCAGCTCAACGGACAGGATTATAATGGAGAGATAAAGCAATTGCGCTATGGATCTTCCACCGGAGAAGTATTTAAGGGCGGAGATGTCATGTGGGACGATTTAAATGGAGACGGTGTTATTAACGAAGCAGACCGTCAGGTGATAGGATGTGGACAACCCGATTTTATAGGAGGGTTTAGTACCGATTTCAGATACAAAAACTTCACCTTATCAGCGTTCTTCTCTTTCTCGGTAGGTGGTGATGTTTATAACAATTATGAGGCTATCCGGTCTGATCATAAATGGAGTTCTCTGACTATGGCCAACCCGGTAAATGTGGCTAATTCATGGAAAGCTCCGGGCGATATAGCCAAATATCCACAACCTTCGAGTGCCCGTAGTACGGTTGATAATACTCGCAAAGCAAGTAGTTTATGGATTGAAGATGGCTCATATATCCGTCTGAAGAATATTAAATTGGAATATCAATTACCCGAAAAGTGGGTGAATGCAGTAAAAATGCGTTCGGCATCGATAAGTCTTATGTTACAAGACTTTTTTACGTGGACCAATTATTCTGGTTTTGATCCGGAAATTCCCTCCTCGGGATATATTGTCGGATATGATAACAATTCTTATCCCAAAGCAAAATCGGTGCTGTTGGGGATTAACTTGAACTTTTAAATGTATGGAAGTTATGAAAAAAATAGCTGTAATATTTTCACTGGTTTTATTAATGTCTTCTTGTCTAAATGATTTTTTAGAGATAGAGCCATTGAATACCGTATCTACCGAGATATACTGGAAAACAGAAAGCGATGTGCGCGCGGCACTGAATGCTGCATATGTTCCCTTAAAAGATGCTTATAAAATAGGATACTTGAATTGGTACGAAGCAAGGTCTGATAATTTTATCGGCTCATCCGGAGGTACAAACCCATATCAGAATGTTTGTTTTAATAAGCTTACGGCAGCTTTACCTTCATGTAATTGGAATAATTGGTACAAAATGATTTCTGTGGCTAATTATGCGATTTATTATATTCCGAAAATGGATAATGTAATGGCAGAGAATACTCGTAATCATCTGTTGTCTGAGGCTTATTTTTTGCGCGCGTATGCTTATTTCAATTTGTATAGAATATGGGGCGATGTTCCTCTTATATCTAACCCTGTTTTGAAAAAAAGTGATGTATATAAACCCGAGCGGGCTACTAAAGAGAAAATTATGGAATTGGTCAACGGAGATCTGATTTCAGCTACAAAACTTGTAGATAATTCACAAACAGAACTTTATCTTTATAGTCCGGGAGCTCTTTATGCCCTTTGTACAGAAGTGGCTATGTGGAATCATGATTATGATGGAGCAATTGATTATTCTCAAAGGTTGTATGACCTGAATGTATATACATTAGAGGGTACTGATTTTTTAAAAGTGTGTGCCGATCCTCAAACAACCGATAATATATGGACATTGAAATGGTCGTATGTACTTGATGGTGCTAACAATATAGTGACAACTTATGTGAATAGTGGTAATCTGTTGGTGCCAACAAAAGAGATCATCGAAAAGTGGCAAGCATGGGGTGGGGATGAAGATATTCGTTTGACTGCTACGCTGGATCCGACAAAGATTACATCCTATCGCGATAATCATATTATACGTATGCCGGTGGGTTGTCAAATGTGGAAATGGTCGCCCGGAGAAAGACTTGGAGAGACAAGTTACAGAGAATGTTATATTCCTATTTATCGGTTGGCAGACATTGTCTTATTGAGGGCAGAGGCATTGAATCGGAAAGGTGAGTATCAGGATGCTATCATTGAAATGAACAAGGTAAGGCGTAGAGCAGGACTTTCTGAAAAGACTTTATCCGATTATACAGGAGCGAATGGCGTCGATTGGGTCAAGATAGAGGATGATATTCTTCAAGAAAGACAATTTGAATTATTTGGTGAGGGGAAACGGTGGTTTGATCTTATGCGGACAGGACGTTTAGAGTCGGTAATGAATACTTTCTATGATGGATATATCACTACCTATGGAGGTCAGGGATTTATCAAATATACAGAAGATTGGCAGAAATATTGGCCTGTTTCTCAAGATATATTGAATGAAAATGAAAAACTTGTACAGACGGGTAATTATTGATATTGTTTTTATAAAAGGAAAAAATATGATAAGAATTATGAAGTATACGATATGTCTATTGGCCATTTCTATGATTGCAGGCCTGTCTTCTTGCTCTCTTTTCGGATTAGATTATCAGTTTAATTATGAAAACGAGGCAGCTCCGGTAACCACTGAGTTAAATATGACATGTTATGAATTTATCCGCAGCCGTAGTAATTCAGACTTGGTGCTGATGTACGAGGCTATAAACCGGGCCGAAATGCAAGAATTTTATGAGACAGATAATTTGACCTATTTTTTATTGGATGATGAGGAGTTTGCAAGTTGGCTGACTACAAAGAAATATGCTTCGGTGGCATCTGTCCCCAAGTCGGAATTACAGACAATGCTGAAGGGGTATACTCTACCGGGATTATACCATTCGGCCGACTTAACGACTTCTCCGATAGATGTACTTACTTGTAATGGAGTGTTGTCAATTCGCTTGAGATTGTACCCCAATCCTCCTACATCGAGCCAAGATTTGAACGCAATGCAGGCAGGGTATGTAAATGAAGATGGAACGGTAAATTACAGCAAATGCCATACGACAAATTTGCGTCCGACGAATGGGATTGCACATCTTTTGCATACCCGGTTCTTGGCTTTGTAGTGTATGAAGTATTTTTCTTGAAATAATTGTTATGGGACGATTCAGTATATTATTTTTAACCATTTGGGCGTATTTACAAGTATTCCCGCTAGAAGCTAAGGTGTACTCTGACCGATTGAATAAGACAGACGTGCGGCAAGTGGTTACAGATGTAGCGGCATGGCAGATAAAGGCATATCCGGATATGGATAAAGACCGTTATTGGAAATCGAATGGCGATTTGAGTTGGGAGAATGGAGTTTTCCTTTCAGCATTGGCTTCGTGGTCGGAGTTTGACCAGAATAAAGAGTTTATTGAGTGGTATGAATCGGTTTGCAAGCGAAACCGATATCAACTGTCAGGTAATGCCAATCGCATATATTTTGCAGATGATTTGGCTGTTGCCTTGATGTATGCACAACTTTATATGAAGCGGCAAGAAGAAGATATTATTTATCCGACAGTTTCTCGTTTGGAGTTTATTATGAATAATCCGTCACCTTCGGGCTTTTATATAGATACTCCTCATGCAAAAGATCGGTGGTCTTGGTGTGATGCCTTATATATGGCTCCACCTGTTTTTGCTGCTTTTGCAAATATAACGTGCAATCCTCGTTTACGAGAGTTTATGGATAAGGAATATTGGACATCGTATCGTTTTCTGTTTGATAAAAAAGAAAAATTGTTTTATCGAGATTCGAGTTACTTTGGGAAACGGGAAAAAAATGGATCTAAAGTTTTTTGGGGCAGAGGAAATGCTTGGGTTGTCGGAGGGTTGTCTTTGCTGATTCCGTTGTTACCCGAAGAATTCACGTCACGAGATCGTTATATAGAGCTGTTTCAAGAGATGATGGCACGCATTGTTACTTTTCAGGACGATAACGGTTATTGGCATGCAAGTCTTCTTGATCCTGCATCCTATCCTTCTCCGGAAACAAGTTCAACCGGATTTTTTACATTCGCATTATGGTGGGGAATAAACTACGGTTTATTGGATGAGGATATTTATTTACCTTATGCTTATAAGGGGTGGAAAGCATTGGTGGCTTCAGTACATCCGAATGGAATGTTAGGATGGGTGCAGCCGGTAGGAGCCGATCCGCAGAAAGTAACAAAGGACATGACCGAGGTGTATGGTGCAGGAGCATTTATGCTTACAGGTAAGGAAGTTATGATTTATCTTGATAATCACGGGAAATAGTGAGCATTCTGTCAAAAGTGGTTAATAAGTAAAATTCCAGAGAAATGAAGCGTGTAGTTTTTGTATCGTTTTTTTTTATTTTCGCAGGAATAGCGATGGCTCATATTCCTGTAAAGGAGCCTTTTAGTAAAAAAATGGAGAGTCGTATTCGGGAAGTAGCAAAAATGTTGCCGGAGAAGCCGAAGGGATTTGGTCCTACTTACCATGATAGAGATGCTTGGAAACATTTCGCAAAAAGATATGATGTTGAGTTGATACTTTCTAAAGCCGAGGAAATAAGAGGATCGGAGATGCCTGCATGGGATGATGAGGCATATCTTGAATTTTCGCGCAATGGAGTACGACCTCCTGGAGAAAAGATGATAAATCGGCGTAAAAGCCGCCTGTTTTATCTTGTTTGGGCAGAATGTCTTGAAAATAGTGGAAAATATATTCCGGCGATAGAATACACTTTGCGTGAGCTCATTTCGCATCCTTCTTGGGTATTGCCGGCCCACGACCGTAAGTTGGATAATTTCTATGGGCGGCGTTACCATGTTGATTTGGTGGCATCTCTTTTCGCTCAAGATTTGGGACAGGTGCTTTATATGTTGGATGATAAATTATCTTCGGCAGTAAAACGTGCAGTAGTTGATTCGATATACTCTCGGGTATTTATCCCTACAAGGGAGACTTTGGAGACCGGTCGGGGCAACAATACGTGGATTCATCGTACTGATAATTGGAATTCGGTTTGTTTGAATGGAGTAACAGGAGCAGCCTTGTTTTTGATAAAAAATGTATATGAACGGGCCTACTATGTTGTGGCGGCAGAATATTATTCACGTAATAGTATTTTAGGGTTTACAGATGACGGTTATTGTACCGAAGGATTAGGATATTTTAATTATGGTTTTTCGAATTATATTGTGTTGAGGGAAGAATTATATCAAAGTACAGGGGGGAAGATCGATCTGTTTAAAGGTGATAAGATAAAGAGAATCGCTATGTACGGAGTAAATTTCGAAATACAAAATGGAGTATATCCTGCATTTGCCGATTGTAAAATAGGAACAAGCGTAATGCCTTATATATTGTGGTATTGTAATCGTAATTTAGGATTAGGATTAGATAAATATGAGAAAGAACCTGTTGTAGAAAAACAGATAGAACCTATTTTTGCTCCGGTAGTAATGAGGAGTTTTCCCAATACGGCTTCAATCTCTGTAAAGAAGAATGGGCGAAAAAAAGTTGATTTATTACGTCAATATTTCGATCGTGCAGGGGTGCTTATCTCAAGACATGCAGAATCTGACGGGACAATTTCCGTGGCATTAAAGGGAGGGAATAACGCAGAAAATCATAATCATAATGACTTAGGTACTTTTGTAGTGGTAAAGGGTCAAGAAATGTTGATTGGAGATGCCGGAGGTCCATATAATTATGCCGGAGATATGTGGACCGATAAACGATATACATTCAAGACTTTATCATCTTATGGACATCCAGTTCCATGTCTGGATGGAGTGTGTCAACGTGCAGGCCAGGAGGCTTTGGCTCGAGTAACAAAAACAGTTTTTACAGACCGACAAGATGAGTTCTTTTTAGATTTGACCTCTGCTTATCCTGTTGACGGTTTAAAGAGTTTGACACGTTCTTTTACATACAATCGTTCAGGAAAAGGTTCCCTGATTGTTGAAGATAATTTCGATTGTAAGACACCTCGGTTATATGAGTCGGCTCTGATAACATTTGGGAGATGGACATTGACCGAAGATAATTGTATCGAAATCGAAGGCGAAAATGAACGGGTAACGGTAAAAGTAGAAACTCCAAAAAATTGCCACTTCTCGGTAACTTCGGAAAAACTGCAGGAAAACGGACCAGAGATGACGAGAATAGCCATTAAATTGAACAAAAAAATCGAAAAAGGAACTATTAAACTGGTTATAAAATAACTTTGAGAGAAAAGAGGATATAAACTCGTTATTATAATATGTACCGAAATATTCTATTATACCATGCAAAAATAATAAGCCTTATTTTGTGGGGGCTTTTGAGTTTTGTTTGCACGTATGCCGATGAGGGCCGTGAATATAAGTTCAGAACAATGTCCCCTTCGGGAGGTTTAGGATATGATGGAATAAAATCGATCATTCAAGATAAAAACGGGTTTATATGGATAGTGACAGCAGACGAACTGTTCCATTTTGACGGATTTAATTATAAACGGTACTCGAAACGAGTATCTGTACTTAAGGATTTTTCTTCGCCGGTTTATTATCAATCTGTATTTGCTGATTCTAAACATCAGCTGTATTTGGCAACATCTAAAGGCGTTTTTTTATATGATGAACATTCTGACATGTTCGAAAATATCTATCAAGGAGCCGTGACCCGTATATATGAGGACGGGTTTGGGTCATTGTGGTTTACGGGGGATGAATTGGGCTTGTATAATCCGGAGACAGGAGATTATACTCATTTTGATATGATGGATGATGGGAGTACATATATGAATAGTATATTGTACTCTACCCCGGAAAGTAAAGATGTTTACATAGGAACGGATAGGGGAAAAATTTTTTGTATTAAAGGACATGATCGGGAGATCGATATTGTTTATACGTTCCCTGAGAAAACGAGGATTACGGCAGTCTATTTTGCCGGTAAACATTTGTGGGTTTTAACCGAAACGAAAGGATTGTTTGTCTTAGACATCCAGCAAAAGAAAATCGTAAAAAAATATGATTTTCTTTTGCAAGAAGCCGAAAATAAAGTTCCTGCAAAATGTTTTTATGTAGATAAGCAAAATCGTATGTGGATAGGAACTCAGCAAGGATTATATTTGTTCGATCCCCAAACAGAAACGTATAAACTATTTACTCGAAATATAAAAAATCCTTTTAGTATTGTTAATAACTCGGTATGGACAATAGTAGGTGATGAACAAGATAATTTATGGATAGGGACATATTCCGGAGGGATTAGTTATTTGGCTTTGAATGAAACAACAGGATTTGACACGCACACATTGGACCAATATGGTTTCACGCCTCAACCCATAAGTGCATTTGTCCAACAGGGTGATCGGCTATGGTTGGGAACAGAAGGCGGGGGACTTTATTTTTACGATCGGGATAAAGGTATTGTACATGCATATAGCCATCGGTCGGGAAGTAATAGTTTGAGTTACGATTATGTAAAGACATTGTTGTCTGATAAAACGGGTAATTTGTGGATAGGAATGTACCGTGGTGGCATAGACTGTTTGAATACGAAAAATGGAATGTTCAGAAACTATAATAGCAATTCTCCAGGCAGAAGAGTCTTATCGAATGAAATAAGCAAGATTATTGCAGAGTCGGATTCTGGCATGTGGGTAGTATACCAAGTAAGTGGAACAATGCTGACATATTTTCCGTTCAAGGGAGATCATTCAAATCATTATTTTCTGGGAAAAGAAAACATAGGATATGAAAATAAGCGTATTATTGATGTTTGCCGCAGTCGTGATGGATATTTGTGGTTGGCATCGTATGACGACATATTCAGATTTGACATTAGAAAGCGGAAGAGCGAGATGATACCAGTCTCTGATAATGGATCTTATAATATCAGATCATTGTTTTTTGACGATCACAGCGGAATATTATGGATAGGAACCCAAAATAAAGGTTTGTTGCAATATCATGTAAAGACAGGAAATTGCATAACCTATGATGCAATATTGAAGTTTGGATCGATTACAATAAACAGTATCTCTTCTGACAACAAAGGTAATCTTTGGTTGGGATGCAATTCGGGACTATTTAGATTCAATAAACAAGACCATACCTTTTTGCGCTATGATAATAATGATGCCATTCAAGGATTAGTATTTTACCCTCATGCCGTATATTTAGATGAAAATGGTAAAATCTATTTTGGAGGAACGGAGGGTTTTACTTGTATCGATCCGGATAAAGTTCACGTCAATAAATTCAAATCAAGGGTGCTGATTGCTGATTTTCAGCTTAATAATCAATCGGTTTTTAACGTTCCTTCTTTTTACACAATAGTGTCGCAACTGTCAAAAGGAGAAAGTGTCGAATTATCATATAATCAGAACAATGTCTCTATCGAGTTATCATCTACGAATTATGTATTGCCTTTGAAAAACCGGTATCGGTATCGTCTTAAAGGCTATAATGATGAGTGGATAGAGGTAGACGCTTTGCGTAGATACATTTCTTATCCTAAATTACCTGCTGGCAGATATGTGTTTGAGGCAATGGCGTCTAATAACGATGGGGTATGGGGAGATCTGAGGTCAATAACATTTGTTGTAAAGGCTGCTCCATGGGCAAGCTGGTGGGCATATGCCCTATATGTGTGTTTGTTTGTGTTGGCATTATATCTTTATTATAGGAATCGACTGAAAAATCATAAATTGGAGAATGAAATTTATCTGGCAGCGTGCCGAAAGCAGGATCAGGAAGAAAATCATCAAGCGCGGTTGCTTTTCTTTACCAATATTACGCATGATTTCAAGACACCTTTGACTATGATTTTGGGGACGATCGACAGTATGGAACAAGATGAGTTGAATATCCCGGAAGGCTATATGCAGGCTTTGAAGAGTAACTCTTCTCGATTGCTGAAACTTGTGAATGAAGTCATTGATTTCAGAATAGTAGAGAAAGGGATGATGAGTGTAAAACTTACAAGAGGTAATTTGAATGATTTGGTTCACAGCTGTGCTTCAGAGTTGAGAGAATATGCTATAAAAAAAGAAATTGTATTTCGCATTATAACCAGTGCATCGGTTTCGGATAACCTTCTGTTTGATTATCAAATGGTCGAAAAAATTGTATTGAATCTATTGGATAATGCCGTGAAATATACATCAGCTGGAGGTCGGGTAAGCATGGAAACGTATAGTGATGTCCGAAAGTTTGAGACAGAATATGCAGAAAGTCATACTGAAGGGAAAATTGAAGAGGATAGACATTATTTCGGATTCGTTGTAAAAGATACAGGAATAGGCATTTCTGCTAATTCTATAACCAAAGTATTTGACCGTTTTTATCGGGTGAATGACGAAGATGGAGAAGAGCATTTAGGTTCAGGTATAGGATTGGCTCTTGTACGGTCACTGGTTTTGTTGCATGACGGTTTTATAACTATATCGAGCGAACGAGGTAAAGGTACAGATATTTTAGTCGGTTTGCCTATGAAAGAAGAAGGTGAATGCAGTGTAGCAGAACGGCTTGAGGGAGTAACTAAAGAAATTATTCTGTCAGCTCAGATGTCTTCAGAAACGACTCCGGATTTTGCTTTAGACTATAAAACTTCAGATAAAAGAACGTTACTTTTGGTAGAAGATAATGAAGATTTACGCACACTGATAGAACATCGCTTGTCTCCATTTTTTGATGTTTTGATGGCAAGTAATGGCCGCGAAGCTCTTGGCGTATTGGAAATGAAAGATGTCGATCTTATTTTGTGTGATTGGATGATGCCTTTGATGAATGGAGTGGAATTATGTCGGGAAGTGAAGAAAGGTGAAAAATGGTCGCATATACCTTTTGTGCTGATGACTGTAAGAAGCGGTATTGAAAACCGTCTTGAAGGATCTGCTTCTGGTGCAGAGGCATATGTGGAAAAACCTTTGAATTTTAAATTGTTATTGGCTACTTTAAGCAACTTGCTGGCTTTAAGAACCCATTTTCGTCGCCATTATGCAGAAAATTATTTTATAGATATGGGTGAGCATGTAAAGAATAAGGCCGATAATGATTTTATGGAGAGGCTGACCGAAATATTAAAGCGTGAGATTGCTTCCCGGAATGTAGGTATTGAGGATATTGCACAGGAAATGATGATGAGTCGTCGTAAACTATTCTCTTTAGTGAAGGCGAATACCGGTAAATCGGTAGTAGAATTTATACGAAGCTATAAGATGCGTTATGCCGCCCGGTTAATGGTTGAAGAAAATCTTTCGATCAAGGAGATTCCTCAACGAATAGGAATTGAATCAGCATCTTATTTTACAAAAGCATTTAAAGCAGAATTTGGGGATACTCCTTCAGCATTTTTGGCAAAAATGAAAAAGCGGTTGTGATTTATTTCAAGTGTAATTTGTAAGCTAAAACATGTTCTTCCTGTTTTTGCCGAAATGAGCAACACAAATGCTTAATAGGTCAAATAAAAGATTTTTATTCAGAATAATTTTACACTGATAAAAAGAAGAAATTTTTTATACTTAATACACTAAAATAATTACCTTATGAAAAAACAACGTTTACTTTTGATTGCAGGTTTTATGACCTTTGTGTTGAATGGTGCATGGTCTCAGGTAGGACCTACTAATGAGACAGAAAATTACAGTCCTGATGGCACCTATTGGGGAACTCCGGTTCATAGTATAGATGTTGATTTTACGACATGGTCAACTTCTGATCTGGTGATGAACGAGGAGATGCAGGAAAAAGACAATATCGGTTTTTATAAATTTATGATTGCTGAGCGGACTTTCCCTCCTTTCTGGGAATCTTCGGTATGTTTACATAATAATAATCCGGTATTATCTTTGGGTAATAATCAAACCGAGATGGCAAAAATATATTTCCCGACTATGTCAGATGGTGCCGGAGCGATACGCATTGTGGGATATGTTTCAGATAATACGGCACGTCCGATACAGCTGAATTATTTCGTAGAAGGTGTCAGTGAAAAATGGGAATGGAAAGGAGGTATTGTTCTTCCGAACAAGAGTGGAGAAGAAGATCGTGTAGAAGCAGCCATTGATATACCGGGCAAAGTTAGAATAGGTTTGTTCTACAATCAAGCGGCTTGGCCTTCAATAAAAAGTATCAGTATCAGTGCTTATGGAGAAGATTTGCCTTCAGGAATGTCGGAAACAGAGCAAAATGAAAAAATTTGTATAGTAGGCGATTATGTGTTGTTGGGTGAAGAACGCGCTAATGTGTATGTGTATAGAATAAACGGACAATTAATACAAGAGTTGAAAGATGTGACTGGCCGTGTTGCTTTGCCCGAAGGTCCTGGTATTATAAAAGTAGTTGTAAAAGATAGAGTTATATCGTTTAAGAAAATATAAATGAGTAGGGATATTATATTATTTTTGGCAGGAGTGGCCGCATTCTTTGGGAGTGTGACCACTCTTCGTGCTCAGGTAGGGCCGACAAATTCAACAGAACATTATGAAGCGGACGGCTCGTATAAAGGTGTTCCTGTGCATGAAGTGAACGTAGATTTTACGACATGGTCAACTTCTGATCTGGTGATGAACGAGGAGATGCAAGAGAAGAACAATATCGGTTTTTATAAATTTATGATTGCTGAGCGAACGTTTCCTCCTTATTGGGAACCCTCAATATGTTTGCATAATAATAATCCGACATTGTCGCTTGGCAATAACCAAACAGAAATGGCAAAGATATACTTCCCGACTATGGCTGACGGAGTGGGTAGCATACGTTTGTGTGGATATGTATCTAATGCTACGGCACGTCCTATTCAAGTAAATTATTTTGTTGAAGGAGAGAGTAGTGAATGGGTATGGAAAGGAGGTTTGTCGATACCGAATAATAGCGGGGAGGAAGATTGTGTGGAGATGGATCTTAATATACCGGGCAAAGTTAGAATAGGTTTATTCTACAATCAAGCGGCTTGGCCTTCAATAAAGAGTATCAGTATCAGTGCCTATGGAGAAGATCTACCGGAAATCCCGGGAGAAATACCAGAGTCGCCATTAGTAATAGATGAACAGACTTTTGCCTTGATGAGGCAGAATATGCGGGATAAAATTGTCTTGGGAAAAGATTATGATACGTCAGATGCAAGTGTAAGCAGCCGCATCAGTTCGATAACGACAAGTGCAAAAAATTATTTATCATCAATGGAGACATCTCCTGTAACATATTTATGGTCTGATTATAATAAACTTAAAGGAGATGCTTCCAATACTCCTTCACATGTGTATTATACGTATGGACGATTGTTGACTATGGCGCAAGCTTATAGTTATGAAGGCCGTTTATATCATAATGAGGAGTTGTTGAATGCCATTATAACAGGGTTGAATTTTATGTATGATTATGCATTTAATGAAACGACTTCCCGTATTGGAAATTTTTGGGAATGGCATATGGGAACCCCCGATTATTATGCCCGTATTATCTCGTTGTTATATGATGTATTACCTCAACAAATAAAAACGAATTATTTTAATACGATTGTGGCGCAAATGCGTAATTTTGTAAATACGGGAAATTATACTTACGGAAATCAGGCTACGGCCTGTGTCAGATTATTGTATTGTGGTGTGCTGTGCAATAGTGCCGAAGATATTGATATTGCGTTAAATAGCTTAGTAAGGGCATTTGTTGATAACACGACAATTACTCAACGCAAGACGGCTCAAGAACAATTTGAAAAACTGTGGAAAGCGCAAGGTGATTACCATGATTATATGCCTGCGATAGGAAAAAAAGAAGGTCTTTATGAGGATGGAACATTCATCCAGCATATCGCTTTACCTTATATTGGAGGGTACGGAAGCGAAATAATAGAAGCCTCTTCTAAAATCTCAGCTATATTAGAAGGTTCGGGTATTACATTGCCTGACGAGATTGTCGAAAGCCTTTATACATGGATAACAAAAGCCTATTTCCCTGCAATATACGAGGGAGAAATGATGATGATGTATTTGGGCCGTGGAATCAAAAGAAATCCGCATGATGTAGCTCGTGCAATCGCTCTTAATATAGCAGAATCTGCTGATTTGCTTGCAGATGATGATCAGATAAAAAATATTAAAAGCATATGTAGAAGAATGTTGACAAAAAACTCCTATTATCCGGATGTATATTCTGGGTTTGATCCTATATTAGATAAGTCTCGAGTAGATCGTTTATTGAATGATGAATCTTTATCAGAGGTTGAGCCGACTTCTTTCAACATCGTTATGGCTGCAGGAGACCGAGTGATACATAACCGGCCCGATTTTCGTTTCGGCATTTCAATGTCATCATCACGCATCGGTAAATTTGAATCTATAAATAATGAAAATACAAAAGGCTGGTATTTGGGAGATGGAATGACATATATTTATAATAGTACCGACCGAAGTCAATATGTCAATTATTTTAATCTGGTAAATATGCAGCGTTTACCGGGAACGACAGTAGATGTTCTTTCGCGATCGATTATGAATACAGGAAATTACGGGCTTTTTGGAATCCCTGTGAATGCCCAGGATTGGACAGGTGGGGCAAGCTTGAACGGAACATACGGAGTTGCAGGTATGCATTTAGTTAGTGAAATAGGATCACTTGAAGCCCGAAAGTCTTGGTTTATGTTTGATGATGAAGTCGTTGCTTTAGGAGCAGGTATTTCTATGACTGAAGAGCGTGCAGCCGAGACAATTATCGAAAACAGGAATAGTCTAAAAGATCTTTATGTAGATGGTGAGTTGAAACCGGCGACAAAGGGGTGGTCTGAAACTCTGACAAATCCTCGATGGGTAAATCTTGAAGGTACGGGTGGTTATTATTTCCCAGAGGCATTAACGGTAAATGCAATGAGAGATTATAACGGATTTACACAGTTATATATTAATCATGGTTCTACTCCCGAAAATGCAGAATATAAATATGTTTTATTGCCTTCGTTGACAAAAGAGGAAACAGAAACGTATGCTTCTCATCCGGATATAGAGGTGGTATGCAATACAGATCATATACAAGCTGTCAGAGAAAAAGAATTAAATATATTGGGAATCAATTTCTGGCAAGCAGGACAGGTCGATAATGTTATTTGCGATACCCAAGCTGCAGTCGTGATGCAGGAAAATGGAGCTTCTCTTCATATCTCAGTTGCAGATCCGACATGGAAGCAGACTTCCATACAACTTTCTTTGACCGGTAATTATCGGATAGAGGAAGAAAATGATCGAGTAAGTTTGGAGGTAAATGGGGATAAGAGTGATATTGTATTTGATGTTACCGATAAAATGGGACAGAGTATAGAAGTATCGTTGGTGAACAATGATTACACTGCTTTAGACGAAAAATGCGTGGACAAGCCCGTGTATATATGGGAGCATAGTTCTTCGACCGTTTTTATTAAAAATATAAATCCGAGGAGCCGGATTGTAGTGTATGATATTGACGGTAGACAATGTTATATTGCAACGGAATTTACAGATAATGTGAAGATTGATTTCTCTAATTATAAAAAAGGAGTATATATTATACGTTGCGTTCAATCTGATGGAAATTCGTATGTGTGGAAATTTGTAAATACGTAACAAGCCTGTTCCCTTTGCGGCGTTAAGACCGGACTATAAAACTTTTACGGAGCTTTATAAGTCCGGTTTGTTTTATATTATGTTTTATGGAATATAGAAGTCGGAACTTCAGTAAGCTGCCTTTTGATGTAATTCATATTCGGAAGTTTTATCGCAAATGCACTTTTAGGTATATTATAAAAATATAAAATGTGAATACTTTAATTGGGGAACTCTAAATCTAACAATAAATAATATTTGATTAAAACAAAAACTTTAAAAGATAAAAGCGTAAAAAATGTAAAAAATATATTTGCAAAATTATTTACTATTTGATTGCTGTATTATTTATCTAATTTTGCGAATTAAGAGTCCCTAATTTGTTAATAGGAAAAATATCTTTAATATTTTCTTTATAGAATAAAATTATATAAATGTATTGCTTGAAATAAATAATAAAATACGTTACCCATGAAAAAAACATCCATTTTTGCATCATTATTTTTGGTTATGGTGGGCGGTGCTTTTGCCCAGAATTCTGACCGGTATGCCGAAATAACCGACCCGAAAGTTGTGAGTATAAACAAAGAACCTGCCCGGGCCAGTTTTATTTCATATAAAGATGAAGATAGTGCATTGGCAGGAAACCCGACATCAGGGGCAGATTATTTGCTACTTAACGGAAAATGGAAGTTCAATTATGTCGAACAATTCAATGACCGTCCGGTAGATTTCATGTATCCTTCTTACGATGTCAGCAAATGGAAAGATATTCAGGTTCCCGGAAATTGGGAAATGCAAGGTTTCGGAGACCCTATTTATACGAATGTCCCTTATGAATTTGTCTCTGCGGGATATGGTAAGTATTTGCAACATCCTATGCCTCCTTATGTCCCTAAAGAGTGGAATCCGACCGGAACTTATCGTCGAGATTTTGATCTTCCCGATTGGAATGGGAAAGATATTTTTTTAAGTGCCGATGGTGTAAAAGGTGCGGCTTACTTCTATCTGAACGGGAAATTTGTCGGAATGTCAAAAGCCGCAAAAGCTCCGGCGCGTTTTAATATTACAAAGTATGCTAAACCCGGTAAAAATACGTTAGCGGTACAGATACATCGTTTTTCGGACGGAAATTATTTGGAATGTCAGGATTTTTGGCGTTTAACCGGATTTGAGAGAGATGTGTATGTTTATGCCCAGCCGAAAGTGCGGCTGGCCGATTTTTTTGCACGCACTCCTTTAGACGACTCTTTTAAAAATGGCATGCTTGATTTGGATATAACGCTGAATAATACTTCGGGCACGGTGCAATCATATACTGTAATGTATAAGGTTCTCGATAAACAGGGTAAAATTGTTGCTGACGGAGAAGAAAAACGTTCTGTTTCAGAAGGTCTGTCTACCATGAATTTTAAAACAATTCTTCCGAATGTTGCTGCATGGACTGCCGAAACTCCAAACCTTTATACTTTACAGATAACTATTAAAGACGGGAATGGAAAAATTTCTGAATCGATAGCCAGCCGTATAGGTTTCCGTACTGTTGAGATAAAGGGTAAACAGTTGTTGGTGAACGGACAGCCGATACTTATAAAAGGGGTAAATATTCATGAACATAATGGATATACGGGGCATTATGTGCCAGAAGAACTGATGCAAAAAGATTTCGAACTTTTTAAAAAATATAATGTGAATACTGTCCGCACCAGTCATTATCCGCAGCCAGAACGTTTTTATCAATTGTGCGATGAATATGGTTTATATGTAATTGATGAGGCGAATATAGAATCGCATGGAATGGGATATAACATACAGAAAGGGCATTCTCTGGCGAATAATCCGGATTGGGTGCATGCTCATATGGATCGTACCCGAAGTATGGTCGAAAGGGATAAAAACCACCCGTCAGTCATTATTTGGTCTTTAGGAAATGAATCGGGAAATGGAGTTTGTTTTTATGATACTTATCGTTGGATTCGTGAAACCGATCCTTCCCGCCCGATACAGTATGAACGGGCCGGAATGGAGTGGAATACCGATATTTTCTGTCCGATGTATAGTTCCATAGAAGGAATCAGAAACTATGCTACGAATAAAAAATCCGATCGTCCGTTGATATTATGCGAGTATGCTCATGCTATGGGAAACAGTCTCGGAAATTTCCAAGATTATTGGGATACGATCGAAAAATATGATTTACTGCAAGGCGGATGTATTTGGGATTGGGTAGACCAAGGATTGATCGCTAAGAATGCAAAAGGAGAGTCTTATTGGGCCTACGGGGGAGATTTCGGAGAGGAAGGTACGCCTACGGATGGAAACTTTTGTATTAATGGTCTGGTTTATCCCGATCGTAAAGTTAAACCCCATACGATCGAGATGGGAAAAGTTTATCAAAATATAAAATTTACCGATTTCGATCCGATACAGGGAACCGTAAATATAAAGAACGGTTTTTTCTTTACCGATTTGAGTAAATATGATATCGTATATACGATAACAGCGGATGGTAAGGCTATTAAAAGCGGAAATATATCTCTTAGTCTTGCTCCTCAGCAGGTTAAACAGATTAAGGTAGAAGAATTGCCTTCCACACAGCCGGCTTCGGTTGATTATCGGATACTTTTTGAAGTCAGAATAAGAGATGCAGAACCGTTTTTGCCCGTAGGTTATGCAATTGCCAAGGAACAGATGCCGATAAATACTTATGTAAAGGAAAAGGCCGAGTTGCCGCAAGGATCGATCAGTGTCAAAGAAGATAAGAATTCTGTAACTTTATCCGGAAAAGATTTTAAGGTCGTATTTGATAAGAGTTCTGGTTTTATGACCTCATACCGATATAAAGGAACTGAATATATCTTGAATGGTTTCGGACTGAGACCTGTATTTTGGAGAGCGCCTTTGGATAATGACTACGGGTGGGATACCCCTAATCGTTTGAGGGTTTGGAAAGATGCGACATACCAGAACCTTGTACCGAAAAATTTTGCGGTAGAAAAAACGGAAAGCGGTGTAATGGTGTCATGTAGTTATCCTTATCGTCGTATCAATTCTCATTGGAATGTGTCATATAGAGTTTTTGCCGATGGGGTAATAAATGTAGATAATACATTTACTGTAAACAATAAAGATGTCCCGGCAATACCGCGTATCGGTTTACGGATGCAAATGCCTGTCGATTTTACTGATCTTACTTATTATGGACGAGGTCCGTGGGAAAATTATCAGGATAGAAAAACAAGTTGTTTTGTCGGAGAATATTCTTGCCGTGTAGCAGATATGTTTGAGCCGTATATTCGTCCGCAGGAAAATAGCCACCGTACCGATGTTGTTTGGTTCTCGTTATCTGATAAAAAAGGAAAAGGGCTGTTAGTTGTTGCAGACGATAAGCTGGAAATGAATATTTCTAATTATACTCTTGAAAGTTTAGATAGTGGGGAATTCAGGGATAATATTCCTCAACGCCCGTCGGTTTTGACCCAACGCCATACGTGCGATGCAAAACCTCAGCAACTGGTAGATCTTTTCATCGATTATAAAATGATGGGTATCGGAGGAGATAATTCATGGGGAGCTCAGCCTCGTAATGAATATCAGATTAAGTTGAATCCCGGTAAGGTTTCTTATGGCTTTACACTTGTCCCTTATGATACGAAAGTTGATAAGAAGAGTTTTATAAAACAGTATTAAATTTAGGATGTTTAAAAGAGAAAAGCAGGAATCGGCAATATTGCCAGTTCCTGCTTTTACATTCACAATACACACACATACTAAAATAACACTCTTTTAGTATTTCCGTCACAAAGATAAGTATTTCAATCGGTTATCAAAGTGAAAAATCGATAAAATACTTTATTATAATGTCGAAAAGGTATTTTTTATGTTTAATCGTATTGTGTTATTATAATTTAGGAGTTTGTTTAAAGATATTTGATAGAACTATATTCCCGAGCTTTTTCAGTCTGTTTTAGTCTCATTTTGTAATGTGAATTTCCAACAGCAGGCACATGTCGGGTCGGTAATATCGGGAAAGCAGCTTATCGTTTCACAATCGAATCTTGGATCGATCTCTTTTGCGAAATAAGAGTATTCTATGATCCCTACCGATTTGCAAGGATGCAGAGGCATTCCTTTACGAGTACGGGCAGTCTGTACACGACAGTCAATAACTTTGTAAATAAGTGTATCTTCGGTTATTCGGGTTTCTGTTTGGTTCAGAAAAGCGTTAAAATGAAAATCAAGCGCTTTTTTTAAGCCGTTTATACCCGGTTTTTCCGGTAATTTTAAAAACGTTTTAATACGCTTGGCTTCAATTGCAGTATATATCCTCCAAGCATTTTGATCATGCTCTATCGCTTCATCCATGCCGAGCTTAGCTTCTATGGATTGAAACCATACACCGTCTAATGCCAGCATGTTTTTAGCAAAAATATGTACTAACTCGATGAGTTCTTGCTTTGATAGTTGTTCTAATTGATCCATAAAAATTTAAAAATGCCAGTTTCCCCCATATAATGCAATAAACTTCCATAAAGGAGCAGCATGTTGGGCTTGAGTTACTTTATTATTTTCCAATAGATCTTTTACCTCTTCGATAGTCAAGAGTTTTACTTGTATATCTTCTGTTACTTCTAAGTGAGGTTCGGATATTTTTTCTACATTAGTAGCAAGATAGCAATAGGTTAAGTTTGTATGGGTTCCCGGGTTGGGAGATATGATCATAAACTCCTCCCATTCGCCTTTCCCGTAGCCGGTTTCTTCCATTAGTTCCCTTTGTGCGGAGATTAACGGAGACGAATCTTCTTTTTCACAAACTCCGGCACACAACTCGTATGAGGTATTTCGCAATCCGTGACGATATTGTCGTTCGAAAATAAATTTTCCGTCTTTGGTAATTGCGATTACGTTAACCCAATTAGGGTATTCTAAAACATAGTATGAGTCGATCGTGTTTCCGTTAGGAAGTTGCACTTTTTCTTTACGTACGGTAAACCATGGTTCTTGAGATATGTACTGACTGCTCAATACTTTCCATGCCATATCGTCTTTTTCTTTCATTTCTTTGCAAATAAAGTAGTTTGGAGAACAAATATATATCATGTGATTTGTTTACAAGTAATTTTATGAGCTGTTTTTCATCTTTGAATAAAAAACAATACCTTTGCGCGCGGCCTTAAATTAAGTTCTGTATTCAGGAAATAGTTTGATTACGATATGTCGAAACGTATCTTAAAGCAATATTGTACTAAAAATTTTCGTAAAATAAGACATCGGAAAGGTTTCGGTGTCCACTCCCCGTTTGCTTATAATTTAATAACCAAAGTAATAGAAGAAACTTATAGTTATTATGCCTATCAACAGATCGAGGAAGTTTGGCATACTCGAGTGTGTAGCCAGCTTACTCAAGATGATTTTCAACGACGCAAACCTGTTTCGGAAAAATATGGGCGCTTGCTTTTCCGTATGGTCAACCGATTTCGTCCGAGTATAATATTTGAATATGGTTCTTGTTGGGGTATTTCGTCTTTGTGTCTTTATTTAGGGAATACCCGGTCTCAGCTTTTTTGCGCAGACCCAGATACTCGTATTTATAATTTCTCAAAAGAAGTCATACCTTTTGACTCGCAAAATATCCGTTTTTTCAACTCTTGTTTTTCGGAAGGGTTGTCAGAATGTTTGAAATTCGGCACGCCCGATTTTATTTGCATTCACCGTCCATCTGATATACAAGAATATGAATTGATTTATAATCGGTTATTCCCCTGTTTGGGAGAGAATACCGTTATCCTCATAGAAGGAATACATTCGGAGAGTAGAGCTTTAGATGCGTGGCGCAGATTTATATCGGACGAAAGAATTCGAGTGACAATGGACCTATTTGACTTGGGAATTGCATTTTGTGATCCTAAATTAAATAAACAAGATTATATTGTTGCATTCTAAATATTGCTTTTCAAAAAAAATTTGTATCTTGCTTTCGCAAAATAATTAGAAATAAGGTGTACCTGTTGTTTTGTTTCATAGTGAAGAGGGTATCTCTTTTTCGATTTGTTGAATTTGTTAATCACTAATCACATACGCAAATGAAACGGTTATTATCTTTATGTTTCCTACTTCCTTTATTAGTGGGGTGCAACTCCGGTCCGAAAGTGACCTTGTTGCCTGATTCGCAATTTGATACCATTATAGATGGTAAAAAAGTCGCGCTTTATACGTTGAAAAATGCCAAAGGAATGGCTATGCAAGTGACGAATTACGGAGCTCGAGTGGTCTCTTTATGGGCTCCCGATCGGGCAGGAAAGATGTCTGATGTAGTTCTTGGATATAAAGATATTCATAGTTATGTCAATAATCCGGGCGAACGTTTTCTCGGTGCGGCTATCGGCAGGTATGGGAATCGCATTGCAAACGGTAAATTTACTTTAGATGGCAAGGAATATCAGTTGGCTGCTTATAATAATGGACAATGTTTGCATGGTGGCCTTAAAAGTTTTGACCGGGTGGTTTGGAATGTAGATAGCGTGATGCCAAACAAGATATGTTTTTCTTATTTATCTCCGGATGGAGAAGAGAATTTTCCGGGTAATTTGAATGTCAAAATGACTTATGAGCTTACGGATAATGATGATTTTGAGATTAATTATACTGCTACCACAGATAAAGCTACACCGGTTAATTTGACGAATCATACTTTCTTTAATCTTAAGGGTGAGGGGAATGGAGATATATTAGCCCATGAGTTGACTATACGGGCTTCTCATTTTACTCCGGTAGATAGTCTTTTGATTCCCACGGGTGAGTTAAAGGAAACTCTCGGAACTCCTTTTGACTTTCAGAAACCACGCCAAATCGGCAGCCGTATAGATATGGATGACCCTCAATTGCGAAATGGTCAGGGATATGATCATAACTGGGTGTTAGATCGTCATACTGATAAGAATTTGGAATGGGCAGCGACTGTTTTCGAACCGGTAACAGGGCGTCAGCTCGAAGTTTGGACCACAGAGCCCGGATTACAATTTTATAGCGGAAATTTCTTTGATGGGGCAGCTACCGGAAAATCCGGACAGCCGTATGATTACCGTTGCGGCATTGCTTTGGAGACACAGCATTTCCCGGATTCTCCTAATCATCCGGATTTCCCGAATACGATTCTTAAACCCGGAGAAACTTATCAGCAGACATGTGTTTATAAGTTCCGGATAAAATGATCGGATGATTGTATGAAAATCATATAATTTGATTAAATTAGCACTGCTTCGGTAGAACCGGGCGGTGCTGATTTGTTTATTATATCGATATAATTGATGAATTATGGAGAAAAGTAAAATTTATACGAGGACAGGAGATCGGGGGCAAACTTCTTTGGTAGGAGGAAAGCGTGTTTCGAAATATGATGTGCGTTTAGAGGCTTATGGAACAGTTGATGAGTTGAATTCATACTTGGGTATGTTGATAGCGACTTTGCCCGTTTCATCTTCAGATACTGAACTATTGCAGTTTATCCAAAATAAGTTGTTTGTCGTAGGTTCTTATTTGGCAACTGATACCGCATTTACCGAATTGCGCGAAGCAAGCCGAATGAAAGCTACGGATGTAGAGCGGATAGAACGGCGTATCGATGAAATTGACCGTGTATTGCCACCGCTCAATCGATTTGTTTTGCCCGGAGGAGTTCCGGCTGCGGTTAAAGCTCATATTTGCCGGACGGTTTGTCGTCGGGCGGAAAGACGTATTTGTGAAGTTGCCGGACAATATGAAGTAGATGAACTTATTCTTCGTTTTATAAATCGATTGTCGGATTATCTGTTTGTCTTATCGCGCTTTATGAATGTAGAAGAAGGTATAGAAGAAATTTATTGGAATAATAGTTGCGAATGAGAAATTTTATTCTATTTTTGCGGAAAATTTGGAAGGAAAACATTAAAAGCATATAATTATGTACTGGACGTTAGAATTAGCATCTAAATTGGAAGATGCGCCTTGGCCTGCAACTAAAGATGAGTTGATTGATTATGCAATGCGTTCGGGAGCCCCTCTTGAGGTAATCGAAAATTTACAAGAAATGGAAGATGAAGGTGAGATATATGAGTGTATAGAAGATATTTGGCCCGACTATCCTAGTAAAGAAGATTTTTTCTTCAACGAGGAGGAATATTGACGTTCCTCGGATAGATTAAACAATTAAATACCAGCGCGCTAAACAATAAAAATTTGTTTGTCGCGCTGGTGGTTTTATATCTATATTCAAAGTAGAATCCTTTTATTCCTATGCTAACATTTCGTTCATGATGTTTTGTAGTACTATGTCAGCAACTTTATATGATAGGCTGGATTTGCCAACTTTTTGAGGGTCATATTGAACCTGCTTCACCATATCGATATAAAATGCAAAGTTATTAATCACTTTCTCATCTTCAAAATTTATTGTTAAAGGATTTATTCTCCATTTCAACTTGCCGTTTTCGAATTCCATTAATGAGGTGAGTGCACAAATGATCGGATAGAAAAATCCATACGCATAGTTATATATAGATCGTTTTGGATAGGTATTAAATGGACCAGTAAATTTGCTGATATAACCGCCTGTTTCATTTTCCTTCTGCACTACTCCTGTGATACGGCCAAAAGAGCCAGAATTCCTATTATAGACCATTGGAAAGTGGTAATAGATTTTGTCGAAAAATCTGACAATATCATCAACAAGTTCAAATCCAGATCTGATCGCATTGTCTGTAAGATCGTATTTCCCGAGTTGCTGTTCGGAAACGGATTTATCTTTCATTAAGTTACGGTAATATTTAACACACAAGCTTTTTTGTGAATATATAGCTATTCGGTTAAGTATTCCAATGTTGGGGTTGCCATCAAAATAACCACATTCATGCAATTTTATTAAGGGTAGGCAGGCCAACGCAACGATATCGTCACATTTTATCGTACCTGGTTCACCACTTCGCCATGCAATATTTTCACGGTAACTCCCCTTTAAGCATCTTTTAAGATCTTCATATAGACCCTCCTTATTGCTCTTTGTCGCTTCATTCAGCGAGACATTGGCGTTTCTTGCCGAACAAATTTCAAGTATATGATTAGAGAAATACTCAATTGATGCTTCATCTTTATCTACAGGAGCTATAACTTCAATTGGAATAGAAAATTTCAGTTGCCCAATGTGAGATTCATATCCAACTTTCAGCGAGGCAAAAGTATCCTCATTGCGATAATATCTAATACAATCGTCCCAAGTTATCAAGTTATCGTCATTAATAACATTTGCGATGAATCGACATAACGCAAATGCGTTGTGTCCACCATCCATTATTCCCTCCATTTCTTCTTCAGAAAAACTAAGGCGCACTCTATTGCGGTCTAAAAGATCGACATAGATAGACGAAAGTAGAATACCTTTTGAACTAAAGAAATAGAGCTCTGGGGAGAATTGCAATGTTTCCTCAATTGCTTTGACAATAGGATTGATCTTTGCTTTTCTAGGGTTGACTTTGCTATCTGCATGATGCATTAGATTGATGAAGCTGAGTGGTGAAATTGGCATGACAATCTTTTGGATGCAGATGCCTTCGATAGATCTTGTAACTGATACCTGAGTTTGATTCTCTGATTTGAGAATTACTGATTTAGCGTTCATAATTTTCTTTGACCATTCCTTTCGAAATTAATAATAAGATAAGGTAGTATGCCAACTACTTATTCACTTGCAAGTAGGAATGATCAAGTCGCCAAGAAACTTTCGTTTGCATGATACCTTGCGCTAATCCAGCGCGATCTCTCATCCAAGAGATACTCCCATCCGGGAACAGTCACAAAGATATAACAAAAACAAATAAAATCCAAAAAGACATGGCAGAGTCAATCAGCAAGTGCAATATTACGAAATAAATTTGAAGAACTCCTTTTTGGGAGTGGAGAAGTTGATCATTTCTCTTGGTCTGCGGTTAATTTTATACTGTACCTCCTTAATGTACTTTTCCGAGAGACCTCTAAAGTCCGTTCCTTTTGGGATGTATTGCCGTATAAGTTTGTTTTCGTTCTCGATAGCCCCCTTTTGCCATGAGGCATACGAATCTGCAAAATAGACTGTAGTACCAAGGGCCTTTGCGATTTTCTCATGGCAGGCAAACTCGCTTCCGTTGTCCGTTGTAATGGTCAGTACGTATTTCCGGTAGGGAAAAACCAACCTTATGGCCATGTCTGCCACCTTCTCCGGATTCTTCCCATACGGTAATCTTGCCCTAAGGAGGTAATTCCTGGAACGCTCGCACAGGGTAAGTATCGCGCTCTTTTGTCCCTTGCCTATGATAAGGTCCATTTCCCAGTCACCGAAACGTCTGCCATTGGCTTCTGCCGGTCTGTCATGTATGCTTGTCCTGTCGAGGATATTACGCACCTTGGTCTTTTTAAAGACGTTGATATGATGCTTGTATTTCAACTTATGACGGCAATGGCTGCGGAGTTCTCCGCTTTCATCGCTCCTTATCCTCTTGTATATAGTCTCATGGGATATATGCTCTGATTTAAGGGAAAGGTAGCCGGAGATTTGCTTAGGAGACCAGTCTTCCGTCTTTAAAAGATGCAGGGCTTCTTTCAGGATATTACAGTCAATGCTTCTGTTGCCCGGCACACGTCCCTTACGGACATCCGCACTTTCCTGTGCTATACGCCAGCTGTAACGTCCCGGACGGGTCGAATTACGTTTTATCTCCCTTCCTACGGTCGAGGGGTGAACTTTTATTTGCCGAGCAATGGCTTCACGGCTTTTGCCTTCTTGTAATCCCGGATAGATTGCGTATCTTTGCTCTCGGGTCAGTTGATGATACATGACAATACAAAGTTAATTGATCTTCGGGGAGGCAGAGGCTTCCCCTTTATTTTTTGTATTGCTGATGACCCTTGTTTAGCTCTTTTTCCACCCTCCGCTCTTGGAGCGTAGCGGAAAAAGAGCGGAGGGTGGATATTGCAATTCTATCTTGAATCTATACAAAATGTTTTGTTACTTTTTTGCTCTGTACTTTATTAAGTATTGAAATACTTTGAAAAGCTATGTGTAAAGATGATAGGGGTTTATATTAAAATACGGTACACTATTTTTAGCGCTTGTCTAACTTTTGTTCCGATAATTCTTTGAACTGGGTTCTTTTTATAATTTGCATGTTCTAATTTTTTACGGATTTGTGTAATATGATTGTTACGTCTTTATAAAATAAATGTAGCCTTGTTGCATTGAGCTTGTAATTTGCGTGTCGGATATTTGCATCGTAAAAAGAACAAAGCAAGAATGATGAACAGAATTACATTGAAACTTTCTTTTTTAGTAATAGTTTTTTCCCTATTTTCTTCTACTGCATCAGTCGCACAAACTATTTCAGGTAAAGTATTTGATAAAGAGACCGGAGAACCGGTATTGGGTGCAACCATTTTATTAACCGGATCTTCTGTTGCGACAGCATCGGGAGAAGACGGTTCGTATATGTTAAAAAACTTGCCGGCAAATAAATCTTTGGAAATAGAGTGCCGTTTTATCGGATATAGTGTTCATAAAGAGACTATCATGCTTCAGAAAGGAGAGACGAAAAATATCGATTTCTTTTTGGTCTCAGAAGATAAGCAACTTGACGGAGTCGTTGTTACAGGTGTACGAAGACGAAATACCGAGACAGCGATGATTTCGAATATAAAGAACGCCTTGACCGTTTCTACAGGTATATCGGCTGCACAGATCGTCAAAACATCAGACAGCGATGCTGCTGAGATTATCAAAAGAGTACCGGGTATTTCCCTTATTGAGAACCGATTTATTATTGTAAGAGGACTTTCTCAAAGGTATAATAACGTGTCGATCAATAATGGTGCGGTACCGAGTTCCGAAGCCGACGGCCGAGCTTTTTCTTTCGATATTATACCCAGTTCCAATATTGACAATATGATGATTATCAAATCCCCGACAGCAGAATTGCCGGGTGATTTTTCCGGAGGTTTTATAAAAATTTCGACAAAAAATATGCCGGATGAAAATTCTCTCTCGTTAAGTGTCGGTACTGGGATAAATACAGTTACCCATTTTAAAGATTTTTCGTTGTTGCAATCTTCTTCGACCGAATGGTTGGGATTCGATCGGTGTGCACGTCCTTTATCTAAAGATTTTCCTTCGCATCTGGGTTCGATGACCGATCCGTCTCAAATTACTTATTATACGAAAACCGGATTTAATAATGATTGGAATGTAAAGACATTTCGTCCTCTTCCCGACTTGAAACTTAATCTGACATGGAATCGGAAAATCGGAGATAAAGTTGGTACGATTCTTACTTTCGGATATAGTAATGCAAACAAGACAATTCCGGATATGCAGAATACTCGATACGGAATATATAGTGCCACAGCGGATGTTCCTACTATTGAGAAAAATTATATTGATAATCAATTTACAAACGAGGTGAAAATCAACGCGATGAATAACTGGTCTTTTATCCTTGATTCGAGAAATCGATTCGAGTTCAGGAATCTTTTCTCTCAGATCGGGAAAAATCGGTTTACAGAACGTTACGGGACGAGTACGGTAAGTGGCGAGTATTATGAAAATCAGACGGAGATGCTATATTCTTCAAGATTAAGTTATGTGGGGCAGCTTGCCGGACTGCATACGTTGGATGAGGATATGACTCAGACTTTGAACTGGACTGTCGATTATTCGTATGCCAATAAAATGGAACCTGATCGTCGGATTATAAAAAATATCGGGGGAATTCCTGCCGATAAGGTAATTACTCCCGATTTACCTTCTTATAACGATATGATAAACCGTTATGACCAGAAATTGTATGATCATATCGCTTCGGTCGGGGCAGATTATAAAAAAAGTTTTTCCGATCGCTCATGGAATCCTGAAATAAAATCGGGAATATATGGTGAGTATCGTATTCGTGAATATACGCCGAGAGAATTTATTTATCGCTATGACAGACTTTCGGGAGACGAACGGGTAGATTATATAAACTTACCTTATACCGAGATGATGAATGAAAAATGGCTTGGTTATGATAAAGTTTATATAGAGGAGACAACGCGCAAATCGAATGCGTATGACGGAAAGAACAGTATTGCGGCTGCTTATGTAGAAGGAGTGTTTCCATTCGGTGCATTTCAGGCGAATTTGGGTGTGCGTGCCGAGTGGTGGAATATGTCGATAAAATATGACCGTGCGATCAGTGCGTCACAGATACTGATGACAGAATATAAGTACGATAAAGTTTCGGTTCTTCCGTCTTTTAATGCTACTTACAGTTTTAATGACAAAAATCTTATCCGGTTGGCATACGGACGTTCGGTCAATCGTCCCGAATTTCGTGAAGTTTCTCCCGCTGTTTATTATGATTTTGAGCTTTTTGCCGAAGTGCAGGGAAATCCCGATTTGAAGATGGCTACGATTGATAATGTCGATCTGCGATATGAGCTTTATCCTTCGGCCGGAGAAACCGTCAGTGTCGGATTATTTTATAAGAATTTCAGAAATCCGATAGAATGGAATTTTATCGATATGGGTGGCAGTTATCGTTACAGCTACGAAAATGCCCGTAGTGCTTATACGACCGGAGTTGAGGTGGATATTCGAAAATCGCTTGACTTTATAAATATTCCCGACTTGACTTTAGTCCTTAATGCGGCATGGGTGAAAAGCCGGGTCAAATTTAGTGATGAAGGGTTGGTAAAAGAGAAAGACCGTCCTCTACAAGGTCAATCTCCGTATATCGTGAATGCCGGACTTTATTATACTTCTTCCGAAAAGATAGGATTATCGGCAAGTTTATTATATAACATTATCGGTAAACGTATTGTCGGGGTCGGAAAATCTACCTCTGTCGATGGAAACAGCGATTATGATGTCCCTGACGCATACGAGATGCCCCGTAATGTCCTTGACTTGACTATAAATAAAACATTCGGGAAGATAGTTTCTTTGAAATTGGGGATCAAGGATATTCTGGCACAGTCGGTTATCATGAAACAATTTCCCACTACGACGATCGATGGCGTAAAACAAGAACGGGAACAGATTACCCGGAAATATACGCCCGGAAGATCGATATCACTAAGTCTTTCTTTAAAGTTTTGATCATAAACCAAAATTAAAAAACGATGAAATCAAAATTGAAATTTTTTGTTTTAGCAGTAATCGGTGCTGTTTGTGCAGCCGGATTTACGAGTTGTAACGATGATGATGACAATGGGGGCGATCCTGCTGTCACCGGAGAAGTTATCGATTTGGGAGATGGTTCCGACAATTATGAGATAGCGGGTGATTTGACATTGACCTATCCCAATACTTATAATTTGAAAGGTTTTGTTTATGTGCCTGACGGCAAGACGATAACGATAGAGCCGGGCGTGGTTATCAAAGGAGATAAAGCCAGTAAAGGCACGTTGATTATTGAACGTGGAGGTAAAATCATGGCAAAAGGCGAGCAAGATCGTCCTATTGTGTTCACTTCATCACAAGCTCCCGGAAGCCGGAAGCCCGGAGATTGGGGCGGATTGATTATTTTAGGAAAAGCGAAGAATAACGCAGGTGAACAGACTATCGAAGGGGGAGTACGTTCGAAACATGGAGGAAATGATGATGCGGATAATTCCGGAGTGTTAAGTTATGTCCGTGTTGAGTTTGCCGGGATAGAGTATTCTACCGATAACGAAATCAACGGTATTACTTTCGGATCGGTAGGAGCAGGTACTCAAGTCGACCATCTTCAGGTGTCTTATTCAGGAGATGACAGTTATGAATGGTTCGGCGGTAAAGTAGATGCCCGCTATTTAGTCTCTTTGGGTTGTTGGGATGACGACTTCGATACCGATAACGGCTATCAGGGACGGGTACAGTTTGCTGTTGCCCTCCGTAACCCGCAATACGCCGATAAATCATGTTCGAACAGTTTTGAGTCGGATAATAACAGTTCAGGTAGTGTAATCGATCCGACCACTCGCCCTATTTTTGCCAACGTGTCGCTTTTCGGTCCGGTTACCGATCCGGCCAATTATCAAGATAAAGGAAATGATAAGGGTAGTACGATGGGCTGTTTCCAGACCGGAGTTCAAATACGTCGGAGTTCAAACTGCAATCTGTTTAATTCCGTTATTGCCGGATATCCGATCGGTTTGATTATCGAGAATGATAAGGCCGGGTCTAATTCTCAGGAATCTGCTACGGCAGGGACATTGAATATTTCCGGATGTGTGATTGCAGGATGCCAAAAAGTATTTCAAGATAAAGCTTTGAATCCGAAAAATCGGGAAAGCGTTATTGATCCCTCTGATCCCGGTACGTTTGTGAGTGCATATTGGTCTACTGCTGCGCTCTCCAATGAAGGAGTCTTGTCTTCGATTTCTGATTTGAAATTAAAAGGAAATCCTCAACTGTTGAACGGTACACCGGATATGTGTCCGAATACCGATAGTCCGTTAGCTGCCGGAGCAGTATGGACCAATAGTTATGTAAATAACTCGTTCTTTACCAAAACGGCTTACAGGGGAGCTTTCGGCCCTACTGAAACCGCTTCGGATAATTGGATGAGCGGATGGACTAATTTTGACCCTCAGAATACGGTATATTGATTAGATTCTTGTTTTGTCGGAAGGAGGGGGAAGAGATTTTCTCTCCTTTCTTTTTCATGTCCCGAAGTAATCCGGGACATTTTCGTTATATTTGCATAGACTATTCTTCATAACTATACATCATACACACACGATGAATTACAGAGCAAAGTATTTGTTAATCCTTTTTTTCTTATCCTTATTTGCGGGGTATGACCTGCTTGCGGTTGCAGCATCTTCTCATAGAAAAAAAGAACGTCTTTCTGAATATGTGAATCCGTTTATCGGAGCAAGCACCAATGTCCGGAAAGCAAGAGCCGGTCATGGATTGGGAAAAACTTTTCCCGGAGCTACGACACCGTGGGGAATGACTCAAGTAAGTCCTAATACGATTACAGGAGGTGATAATGGTCCGGGGTATAGTGACGAACATACGACGATAGAAGGCTTTGCTTTAACGCAAATGAGCGGAATTGGTTGGTATGGTGATTTAGGCAATTTTTTGGTTATGCCTACAACCGGGGAACTGTTTACTTATCGGGGTACTGAACAGTATCCCGAAAAAGGATACCGTTCACGTTATAACAAGCGATCTGAAAAAGCTTCTGCCGGATACTATTCGGTTTTTCTTTCCGATTATAAAATAAAAGCGGAGTTGACGGCTACACCGCATTGCGGAATTATGCGGTTTACTTATCCGAAACATAAACAAGCCCGTATTCAGATCGATCTCGCCCGCCGTGTGGGAGGAACTTCTACTCGGCAATATATAGAACGGGTAGATGATCGGACTATACGAGGATGGATGCGTTGTACGCCTGCTGGCGGAGGATGGGGAAATGGATCGGGAAAAGCAGACTATACAGTATATTTCTATGCGCAATTCAGTTGTCCATTGAAAGAATACGGGATATGGAGTGCCGATATTTCCGATAATTGGACACGCCGGTTGGGAGACATAGGAAAACCCGAATATATCGACCGGGTCATTCATGCCGAGACGTTTCATAAACGGGACAAAATGGAAGGAAATCATTTAGGATTTTATACGGAGTTCCCTACAGAAGAGGACGATGAGGTGGTTGTAAAAACCGGTATCTCTTTTGTCAGTATGAAGGGGGCGGAGATGAATTTGAAAGCCGAAGTGCGAGGGTGGAATTTTGATCGTTATCGGGACAAAGCTGCCTCTCTGTGGGATGAAGCTTTGAGCAAAATAAAAGTGTCGGGAGGTACTCGAGATATGAGAACGATCTTTTATACAGCACTTTACCATACAATGATAGATCCGAGGGCATTTACCGATGTTACGGGTGAGTATATCGGAGGCGATAAGCAAGTACACAAGACCGACGATTTTATCAAACGGACGGTATTCAGCGGTTGGGACGTATTCAGAAGTCAGTTTCCTTTGCAGACAATTATTAATCCGGAAGTCGTAAACGACATGATCTGTTCTTTCATATCTCTTGCCGAAGAGAATGGTACGAAATATTATGACCGGTGGGAGTTCTTGAATGCTTATAGCGGATGTATGGTCGGAAATCCCGCTATATCGGTAATTGCGGACGCTTATCGGAAAGGAATTCGTAATTATGATGTAAAAAAGGCTTACGCTTATGCGGTAAATACAGCTGAGAAAATGGGGAATGACAAAAAACTCGGATATGTGCCGGGAAGGGTTTCCGAAACATTGGAATATGCTTATTCCGATTGGTGTCTCTCTGTATTGGCGGAGGATTTGGGCTGTAAAGAAGCTGCTGCCGAATATTTTGAACGTTCCCGTTCTTATTCTAAAGTTTTCGATGAAGAACAAGGGTGGTTCAGACCTCGTAATGCAGATGGTACATGGAAAGAGTGGCCTGAAGAAGGGCGGTTGAAAGAAAGTTACGGATGCGTGGAAAGTAATCTTTATCAACAAGGGTGGTTTGTCCCTCACGATATTCCCGGAATGGCAGATTTAATGGGTGGAAGAACAAAAACTTTGGCTGATTTGACGAACTTTTTTGAGAAATGCCCGTCCGATTTTTTGTGGAATGCTTATTATAATCATGCTAATGAACCGGTTCATCATGTCCCGTTTCTTTTCAATCGTTTAGGAGCACCTTGGCTTACACAGTATTGGACAAGGGCTATTTGTAACGGTGCTTATAAAAATAAAGTGGAGGGTTTGGTCGGCAATGAAGATGTCGGCCAGATGTCTGCATGGTATGTTTTGTCGGCTATGGGATTTCATCCGGTGTGTCCCGGAGAGACTCGGTACGAATTGACAACGCCATTGTTCGACCGGGTCGAAATAAAATTGGATGATCGCTATGCAAAGGGAAAAAGATTCGTAATCAAAACGGTTGGAAATGCTTCGGAGGCTTGTTATATCCAGTCTGCAAAATTAAACGGGAAATCTTTAGAAAAATGTTATATAGACCATAGCGATATTATGAATGGCGGAGAGATATCTTTTCGATTGGCGTCGTATCCTAATTATTCATGGGGACTTGAGTAATTCCAAAGAGCGTTTGTGAAGCTGTTTTTTGTCCCGATAAGGAGCATAGCGGACTTGAGATGTGCATGAGCGGGAAAAAGGATCGGAAAAGGGACTTGAAAAGATATATGGTTTTACTTTTTGTCTCCAATGGCCGGAGTTAAAGATATATTTGTATTTTTGTAAGAAATTTAATTAGTTTCTTAAACAGGTTTTGAAATACTTGGACAATTTATCAGCCTTTTTTGAGTTATAAATTAAGAAAGTAATTAGACGGAAGTTGGTATTTTTTAATTCTGAAATAAAAAATATATGCTTGTCCGGATCGGTTTGGCTTTTCGGGAAGCATTCGTCATGAGTATAAAAAAAATCATATCGCTGTTTTTATTGTTGCTCGGATTTGTAGAACTTCGGGCACAAGTCGATGCCCAGTTCAGTCAATATTGGGCATTGCATAATTATTACAATGCCGGAGCGGTAGGACAAGACGGTAAGTTGAATATTCGTGCCGGTTCGCGTCAGCAGTGGGTAGGTATGCCCGGAGCACCCAAGACGTTTTTAGTTTCGGCCGAAATGCCTTTTCGCTTATTTAAACAGAATCATGGAGTAGGGTTGGCGATGACAAACGAAACTCTCGGTCTGTATTCAAACATGACGATTGCCCTCCAATATGCTTATAAAGTGCGTTTATGGCAGGGACAACTCAGTCTGGGATTACAGTTGGGGTTACTCGATCAGCGTTTTGACGGTACGGAAGTTTCTATACCTGAAAGCGATTATCACAATTCTTCGGATGACGGTATTCCCCAAAGTGAGTTGCAGGGGATGGCATTCGATATGGGATTCGGAGTATTCTATTCCCATAAATATTTTTATGCAGGTCTTTCGTCAACACATCTTACCGAACCGGTGATTACGTTCGATGAAAAATATGAAACTTATACGGGACGTTCGTATTATTTTATCGCCGGGGGCAATATTCCTTTTAAAAATGCGTTATATGAGTTGCAACCCTCGCTTTTGTTAAAGACGACGTTTCAAATCACTCAGGTGGAGTTGACGGCTCGTCTGAGGTATAATAAGTTTTTGTGGGGGGGATTGTCTTATCGCTGGAAAGATGCGTTGGTGATTATGATTGGTGCTGATTATAAAAACTTTATGTTGGGATATTCTTATGATTATCCGGTTTCGGCAATTGTAAAGGCAACAAGTGGGAGTCATGAAGTTTTTTTAGGATATAGTTTAAAGATAGATTTTTCAAATAAGAACAAGAATAAACATAAAAGTATTCGGATACTATAATTTATGAAGAAGATCATGTTATTTTTGGCAATCGTGGGCATGTTGGTATCTTGCGCTCCGTCTTCTGCACCTAACGGTGGAGAGGTGGTGGGAGTAAGCAGCACTGCTTTCGGTGAGCCTACACCTTACGGTATGGTATTGGTAAAGCGCGGTTCTTTTGAAATAGGTCCGTCCGAGAAAGATACTCTTTGGGGAACGCCCCAAACGGCGAAAGGGATATCTATTGATGCTTTCTGGATGGATGAGACCGAGATAACCAATTCCGAGTATAAACAATTCGTGTATTGGGTGCGGGATTCGATTATTCGGGAACGTCTGGCCGATCCGGCTTTTGGCGGGAACGAAGCATTTAAGATAGAAGAAGATCGGGATGGAAATCCGGTAAAACCTCATTTGAACTGGAATAAGGCGATTCCATGGCGTAATCCGACCGAAGATGAGGCTCGGGCGATTGAGAGTGTCTATCGGATCAATCCGATTACCGGAGCGAAAGAGTTGGATGTGAGACAACTTAATTATCGATATGAAGTGTTTAACTATACCGAAGCTGCAAAACGGAAACATCGTCTCGACCCGGCACGTCGCATTTTGAATACTGACGTACAGCCCGATCCTGAGGCAGAAGTGCTCATTTCCAAAGATACGGCCTTTTTCGATGATGATGGGCGGATTATTACACAGACGATTGTTCGTCCGTTGCAAAGCGAGTTCGATTTTCTGAATACCTATATCGTTAATATTTATCCTGATTCTACGGCTTGGGTAAATGATTTTGATAATGCATATAATGAACCTTACATGCGTATGTATTTTGCACATCCGGGTTATAACGATTATCCGGTAGTCGGTGTTTCATGGGAACAGGCGACAGCTTTTTGCGTATGGCGAACTCATTATTTGTTGGCCGGAATCAAAGGCGCTTCGTATATAGAGCCTTATCGTCTGCCTACTGAGGCCGAATGGGAATATGCGGCGCGTTCCGGAAAGAACGAAAATAAATTCCCTTGGTCCGAAGATGCTCCGATGTCTGATAAAGGATGTTTTTACGCTAACTTCAAACCGCAAAAGGGGAATTATGTAAAAGACGGAAATCTTATTACATCCCGAGTCGGAACATATCCGCCTAATGAGTTCGGACTTTACGATATGGCGGGAAATGTATCGGAATGGACATCGACAGCTTATACTGAGGGTGGAAATCTTTATACCAGTGACATGAATCCCGATTATCGTTATAATGCGGCGAAAGAAGATCCTTATCGGATGAAAAGGAAGATCGTACGTGGCGGTTCGTGGAAAGACGTGTCGAATTTTGTACGTTCTGACATACGTATGTGGGAATATCAGAATGAACAACGTTCGTATATCGGTTTCCGGTGTGTACGTACGCAAGTGGGATTCGCCAAAGGTCGTAAATAATAAAAGGATTTAAAGTTTACCATTATGGGAAAATATAAAAAATATAAAAATCGTATTGAGAAATTTCTTTCGGGCGATTCCGGAAAACGATTCTTTAATTTTGCTTATAGTATCGGTGCTGCTATTGTAATTTTAGGGGCTTTATTTAAGATATTGCACCTTCCGGGAGGTAATTTTATGTTGTCGGTCGGTATGGGGGTAGAGGTGATGATGTTCTTACTGACAGCATTCGACCGTCCTGCCAAAGAATATAACTGGGAAGAAGTGTTTCCCGTGCTATCGACCAAAGATCCTGAAGATCGTCCTGAATTTCATGGAGGTCAGGGCGGTGGCGTAATTATTAAGGGGGGCACCGGAGCGACCGGAACAGTTGTCGTTAACGGAGGATCGTCCGGAGTACATGTTTCGCCTGAAGAGGCCAAGAGAACGGCTGGCATTCCTTCGGACATACAGTTGGGGGAAGAAGATACGCAGAGTCTTTCGGAAAGCATTCAGAAACTTTCTGCCGCAGCCGACCAACTTTCGCGTATGGCTGAATTGACTGAGGCCACCCAAAATTATTTAAGTCAGTTATCAGCTATTTCCGCACAAATGGATCAGTTTAAAGAGGCTACACGTTCGTTGACGGAAGTTTCTAATATTTTGCTTGATTCCTATAAAAGTATAACCGAGAATTCTGAGGGTATTTCGGATCATTCTCAAGGGTATGTTACTCAAATGGAAGATCTGAATCGGAATCTGGCCGGTCTGAATACGATTTATGAAATCCAATTGAAGAGCATCAGTTCACAATTGGACAGTATCGACCGGGTCAATGCCGGATTAAAGAGCATTCGGGATATGTACGAACATTCGATGAACGACAGTAATCGTTATTGTGAAGAGACGGAAAAGATGACTAAGTACATGGCACAATTAAATGCCGTATATGAAAATATGCTTGCGGCGATGACCGTAAATATGTATAACCGTCCGATGACGCCTCCTCAGCCTCCTGTAACTCAGACAACTTCTGAAGAGGATGAAAATAAAGCGGTTGCTCAATAAAGAAATTATAGATTATGGCATCACCTAATTCAAATCTCTCTCCCCGGCAGAAGATGATAAACTTGATGTATATCGTCCTCACAGCCATGCTGGCATTGAACGTATCGTCCGATGTGCTGAACGGGTTTAAGCAAGTAGATGAGGGATTGGTGCGGACGACACAGAATTCGACGATACAGAATCAGGCTTTGTATAATGAACTTTCGGCATTTAATCAGACCAATCCCGAAAAGTCCGGAGCTTGGTATGGTAAGGCGACAGAAGTGAAAAACCGTACGGAGTCTCTCTATAAATATCTCGATGAGTTGAAATTGCGTATTGTGCGTCAGGCAGACGGAAAGGATGGCAATGTCAATGATATTGTACATCAGGATGATCTGGAGGCCGCTTCTTATATTATGCTTTCTCCGCGTACGGGAGAGGGTAAAAAACTCAGAACGGCATTGGAGCAATACAGTGACTTTGTCACGCCGATGATTACCGATACGATTCGGAGACAGATTATTTATGATTATCTGTATCCTCGTATTGCAGGGCAGTCGGAACGGAATCATAAAAAATGGGAAGAAGTGATGTTCGAGAATATGCCTGTTATCGCAGCAGTTACATTGTTGAGTAAAATACAAAGCGATTTGCGTTATGCCGAAGGAGAAATCTTGCATGCTTTGCAGAAAAATATAGACGAAGGAGACGTCCGGGTGAATCAGTTGAACGCATACGTGATTCCGGCTTCTAAAACGGTAATGCGGGGAGGAAAATATTCTGCCAATATTGTATTGACGGCTATCGATACGACTCAAGCTCCGGCAATATATATCGGAGGACAGAAACTTCCCGAAGATCGTAACGGGCTATACGAGTTTGTATGCGGGAAAACCGGAGTATTCGACTTTAGCGGCTATCTTGAAGTTCCTCACGGAGACGGAACTCTGACTCGTCATGATTTTACTTCGTCATATACGGTAATAGACCCCACGGCGACAGTATCGGCAACGATGATGAATGTTCTTTATGCCGGTATCGACAATCCGATCAGTATTTCGGTTCCGGGCATTCCGACACAAGCGGTTCAGGCTACTATGTCGGGAGGGACGTTGACTCGTTCGGGAAATGGTTGGATCGCACGTCCCGGAAAAGTCGGACAGGATGTGACGATTACGGTGACCGCATCTATGGAGGGACGTTCTCAGGTCGTGAATACGACGACTTTCCGTGTTCGGAAATTGCCCGACCCTATGCCTTATATCGCATACAAAGATGATAAAGGTAATGAACAGCGTTATAAGGGAGGAAAACCTTTCTCAAAGCGAATATTGTTGTCTGCACCGGGTATTCAGGCGGCAATAGACGATGATTTGTTGAACGTATCTTATCGTGTTTTACAATTTGAAACCGTATTTTTCGATTCTATGGGGAACGTAATTCCCGAAGTTTCTGACGGGGCATCGTTCTCACAACGTCAAAAAGATGCTTTTCGCAGGCTCTCCAGAGGAAAACGTTTTTATATTTCCCGGGTTAAAGCGGTCGGCCCTGACGGAATAGAACGAGACTTGTCTCCGATAGAAGTGATAGTAAATTGATAAAAGATTTAAGAAATAGAATAGAGCGTATGAAAATAGCAGTAAAAGGAGTTATTCCGGTACTTTGTCTTTTTATGGCGATGCCATTGCTCCGGGCTCAGAATAATAACAGCAGTACGGTGCGTACGGGTGTGGTGGAAAGCACGAACAATACTTCGTCTTCTTCTATTTCGGTGCGGGCAAAGTCTTTGTATGAGAAAGAAGCGATCTCTCCCGCCGATATTCCTTGGATGCGGGTTATTTACCGTTCTTTAGATCTGAAGGAGGAGAAAAATATGCCTTTGTACTATCCTGAAGAACCGACTGAAAATCAGGAAAATCTTTTTAGATTGATTATGAGGCTTCTGACAGAAAATAAGATCGTTGCGTATGAATATCTGGACGGAAGAGAGGTATTTACCGATCAATATAAGATGAATCTGAAAGATCTGTTGGACAAGTTCCATATTCTGTATGAAGAGAAAGAAGGACGCACCTCTAAGAGTACCCGCTATATCGTGAATGAGAGCGATGTGCCTTCTAATGAAGTCCTTTCTTACTATATTCGGGAAAAATGGATATTCGATCAACGTAATTCGGGTCTGACTTCCGTAATCGAGGCGATTTGTCCTATACTGCATCGTGTCGGTGATTTCGGAGGAGATGCCATGACTTATCCTATGTTTTGGATTAAATATGACGATTTGCGGCCTTATATGGCACAACAGTATATTTTGACGAACAATGAAAACAATGTACAGAATTATACTTACGATGATTATTTTAAAATGAGAATGTTCGAAGGCAAGATATATAAGACGACCAATTTGAGAAACATGTCGTTGATGCAATTATATGATACGGCGGAGAAACAAGACAGCGCACGGGCCGGTATCGAAAAACAATTGCAAAATTTTGAAAACAGCCTTTGGGTGAAATCTCCCGCTCCGGTAGAGCAAGCTTCTAAGGATACGGATAAAAAAACAACAACGGCTTCATCCGGTCAAAATGCGACGGAAAAAGAAGTGAAAAGTTCGGTGCGTTCTTCTCGAGGAACGACAACATCCCGCTCGTCTGTAAAATCAGGAAGTTCAAAATCTGTAAAGAGTAAATCTTCTCGTTCGTCATCTTCCAAATCTGCACCGATACGTTCGGTACGAAGAACGAGATAAAAAATGAAATATAAAAACCTCAAAAAACAAGGGCCTGTTTGAATTTTGTTCGAGTCGGATTTGAAAATTTCTTTCGATAATATTTCCCTGTCGGAAAATTCAGGCGGGCTTTAAGCAAACATTGAGATGTTTGCTTGTTTTTTTATAAATCATTGTTGATTCAGTGGACTATCTGGAAATTTGCGGAACTTTTGTCGGATTGCTTTATCTGTGGTTAGAATATCGGGCGAGCGTTTATTTGTGGCTGGCAAGTATTGTGATGCCGGCAATTTATATTTTTGTTTACTATCGAGTCGGCCTGTATGCCGATTTCGGCATTAATATCTATTATCTTCTTGCAGCCCTTTATGGATGGTATATATGGAAGTATGGGAACAAAACGGAGAATGGAGCAGGGAAACAGCCTGTCGGAGAATTGTCGGTTTCCCGTATGCCCTTGCATTATTATCTCCCTTCGACATTCGTCTTTATCTTTTTGTTTGTTGCAATAGGATATATATTGCTTTTCTTTACCGACAGCAATGTTCCTTGGTGGGATAGTTTTACTACGGCACTCAGTGTGGTTGCTCTGTGGATGCTTGCACATAAATATGTAGAACAATGGTTGGTCTGGATTGTTATCGATGTAGCATGTTGCGGAATTTATGTTTATAAAGGCCTCTATTTTACTGCATTCCTGTATGGATTTTATGCCGTAGTCGCTATCTTTGGGTATTTAAAATGGAAAAAAATGATGCAATGAGCCGAAATGATGTTCCTCTGATTGAAAATAATCTTGATTTTCTTCCTTTTGTACCGGATGCCGTTATTTTGGCTGACGGTGAATATCCGGTACATGAATATCCGTTGCGTTTATTACGGGAAACACCGTATATCGTTTGCTGTGATGGGGCTGCAAATACATTTATCTCTCACGGGTATATTCCGAATATGATTATCGGAGACGGAGATTCTTTGTCTGTCGAGAATCGGATGCTCTATAAAGACCGGTTACTTTATGTTGCCGATCAGGAGACGAATGATCTTACTAAAGCGATTCGTTTCTTGCTCGGAAAGAATTTTCGCAATGTCGTTATTTTAGGAGCTACCGGGAAAAGAGAAGACCATACGTTGGGGAATATCAGCTTACTCATGGAGCATTTTCCCTGTTTTTTACACTTGGCTATGGCGACCGATTATGGAGTATTTATACCGGTATGCGACAGTCATACATTCGGTTCTCGTCCCGGACAACAAGTTTCTGTTTTCAATTTCGGTGCATGTGACATGCGTTCCGAAGGGCTGGTGTATCCGGTCAGGGATTTTTCCCGATTATGGGAAGGAACACTCAATGAAACCTTAGGAAGCGCTTTTTCTATTTTTTGCAAAGGTAATTATCTGGTATATTTAGCTTATGATGTAAAATGAAGTGTTTAAAGTCGGTCTGAATTTTCTGACGGAAAAATATTGCCGAAAGAAACTTTCAAATCTGTACCCGAGTAAAATTTAGACGGCCGGCTCTTATTCTTTGATAATCTTGAACTCTTTTGCTTCTTTTCCTGCAATTACCTTGAGAATATACCAGTTTGGGGGATATGAAGACATGTCGATAGAAATCGGTGCGGAGCTGTTCCCGATTTCGGATTTTAACAGAGAACCTTTACTGTTGTATAATCGAGTTTGTATGTCGATTGCATCTCCCATGCCTGAAAATACGATTTTTACGACTCCTCGGGTCGGATTAGGATATACTTTCATGGCTTTTCCGGCTATCGGTTCAGGATTTGTTCCGGATGTTTTCTCTTGTATCGTCCTTTGTAGATTTTGCACCGAAATTTTATACCGGAGTATTACATTCCCGACGCGGTCGTATTCATATCTTATCGGTGTTTGGGCATAACCGTTTCCCGATAAAATGAGTATAAATAAGGCCGAAAAGATTTTATTTTTCATTTTGATTATATGTTTTTGTGCTGAAATCGTTTTGTTTAATAAAAAAAGTTCTTTATTTATCTTTATAAGATATTTCATAATAGCCGTACTGTTTATGAATCGATGTTTTTCTCTAAAAGATACTATCAGCTCATCTTTGTATTTTCTTCCGAATCTATAATGATATTGGTGGTATCGGCACGCTTCCCTTCTCCAGAGTGGAACTGACTATTCGTGTGTGTTTCTCTCGAACTTTACCTAAGCAAAATTCAGACAGGTTCTAAACGGGTTCTTAGTTTTCTGTATTTTTATTGATTTCCGATTTTTGTATTCGGTTTAAATAGTTTTCGTTGCATAAAGAGTACCCATACGGTTATTAAAGTAGCTATTCCGTCAGCGGTGGGAGATGCAGACCATACACCGTCGAGACCCCATATTCTGGGTAATAACAAGATTGCCGGAATCAAGAATAATACTTGCCGGGAAAGACTTAAAAATATCGATATGGACGCTTTCCCTATTGATTGGAAAAAATTTGTAATGACAATTTGTGCACCGACAATGGGAAACATCATCATGGTAATTCTTAGCCCGACCGAAGAAACGTCGATAAGGTGTGTGTCGGTGGTGAATGCTCTTGCAAGGTAATGCGGGAAAAAGGTCGAGCCGATAAATCCTAAAGAGGTAATGATTGTGGCGACTGTTGCCGTTAAGGTCAGAGCTTTTTGCATCCTTTGCAGATTCCCTGCTCCGAAATTGAATCCTACGATGGGTTGCATGCCTTGGCACAGGCCGATGATGAGCATGACAATCAACATACCGTAACTATTGATAATGCCGAATGCCCCGATTGCCGTATCTCCTCCGTATTTTTGTAGTGAAGTGTTCATAAAAATGGCGACAGCGCTTGCCGTGAGATTGATTAGGAACGGAGACATACCGATAGATACGATATTGCGTATGATCTGTCCTTGTAACCGGAATGAATGTTTGTGGAAACGAATCGAACTTTCTTTCCCGATAAAGTGGTACATGACGAATGCTGTGGATACGGCCATAGAAATAACCGTGGCGATGGCTGCGCCCTTGATTCCCATTTTGAACCAAAATATGAAAATCGGATCGAGAATAACATTCATAACAGCCCCGATCAACATCGTAATCATTGCTTTTTGGGGATATCCCGATGCTCGCATCATATTGTTGAAACTGTAACATAAATTGGTAAGAGCCATGCCGGGTAACAGATAGAACAAAAATTCCCGTGCGTAGGGAATTGTTTTATCGCTTCCTCCGAATTGCCTCAGTATATCGTCCATAAAAAAAATGAAAAACAGAATATAACAGGCTGCTAAAGCGAGTGTGAGCACAAGGCTGTTCCCCAATATTTTTTCTGCCCGTACCGGATCTTTTTGTCCCAGTACAATCGATATGCGGGCGGATGCTCCTGCTCCGACCAGCATTCCGACGGCTGCCGTAAGATTCATGATCGGAAATGTTAGAGCCAGTCCCGAAATAGCGTCCGGACCTACTCCTTGACCGATGAAAATACGGTCTATAATGGTGTAAAGAGACATAACCATAGTACCGACAATAGCCGGGACAGCATATTGCCATAGTAATTTCCCGACCGGTTCGGTTTCGAGTTTATTGCTGGGCGGAGTACTTTGTGTCATAATATAATGTAGAGTCGAATATTTCCTGCCTTGCTACTTAGAGCCTGTTTAAATTTCCCAAAAAAAATACTATCAGGTCATTTTTGCGTTCTCTTCCGGTCTTTTTCCCTGTTTTCCCTCGTCAGATAGCCCGCTATCCTCCTCGTAAAAACAGAAAAACATACTCGGAAGAAATTTTCAAAACTGACCCGAGTAAAATTTAAACAGGCTCTTGATTCTATTTGTCTTTCCAATCTCCGTTTATTTTTATTAATTCTATCAATTTTTCTACAGCTTGTTCTTCAGGGATATTCTTTTCAATGCATACTTTATTTTTGTACAGGCTGATTCGGTCACGTCCTGCTCCTACATATCCGTAGTCTGCATCCGCCATTTCTCCCGGGCCGTTTACGATACATCCCATAATTCCTATTTTCAGCCCTTTTAAGTGAGAAGTGGCAGCTTTTACTTTGGCGATTGTTTTTTGCAGGTCGAACAACGTCCGTCCGCATCCGGGACAGGAGATGTATTCGGTTTTGCTGATACGTTGTCTTACTGCCTGAAGGATTCCGTACATGCAGCATATCTCGGCCTCTGTCGAGATATTTCCCTGATTTTGCAGCCAGACCCCGTCTCCGAATCCATCGGATAATAAAGCCCCGAAATCGGCTCCTGCTTTGATCTGCAGATCTTCATTATCGTTTTCTGTATAGTTCTGTTGAAGAATTACCGGAGTATCTAAACCCCGACATAATAATTCATGGAAAAAGGCTCTTTGCTCCCCGACCGGGTTTTTGTGGTCGGAGGTTAGAATCGCCACGATGTCGTCATTTTCTTTTAATATCCTCCATAGCGTTTCGTCGAGTTGGGGATAGGAAAATAGTAAGAATTTTGTTTTCGCTTTTATTGAAGGGATAAGCCCGGCGGATTTTGTTGTAAATAGCGGATATACGTTCGGCTGGGGGACATAAACATCTGCATCGACGATCCGTACGGCAGTGTTCGGGTATTTGTTCGGGTCGTTATTGCCTATGTACCAATAGTCGGGATATTGTTCTCCGATTATGCCGATTATGTCGACATTTTTTTCAAGTGCATTGGCTATGGTAACGGGAACATTGTTACCTCCGATATTTCCGATGATTTTACTTTTTCTTCTTTCCATGCGGAGAAAGTCGAAGTGTGGGTATGTTTTCCCTTTAATCGGGGTATGACCTTCCCTGTTGGTAATGTAATCGACAAGTTTGCGAGCTACCGGAATTTCCGCTTCGGGAGCTTCGCTAAGAGAAACCCGTATCGTGTCTCCGATTCCGTCGGCGAGAAGTGTCCCTATACCTACGGCAGATTTTATTCGTCCGTCTTCTCCGTCTCCGGCTTCCGTCACTCCGAGATGTAAAGGGTAGTTCATGCCTTCCTGTTCCATTTTTGCAATCAATAACCGTACGGATTTTATCATAATTCCGGTATTCGATGCTTTGATCGAGAGTACGACATCATTGAAATTTTCTTCTTTGCATACTCGCAAGAATTCCATACATGATTCTACGATTCCGGCCGGGGTGTCTCCATATCGACTCATGATGCGATCAGATAACGATCCGTGGTTTACACCTATACGCACGGCCGTATGGTGTTCTTTGCATATATCGAGGAATTGAATAAAACGGGTACGCAATTTTTTTATTTCTTCTGCATATTCTTCATCGGTATATTCGAGGTGAACGAATGTCCTGGCACTGTCAACGAAGTTTCCCGGGTTGATACGGACTTTCTCAACGATTCGTGCGGCAGCGTCTGCAACGTTCGGATTGAAGTGTATGTCGGCAATCAGCGGAGTATGGTATCCTCGTTTGTGCAGCTCTTTCTCTATGTTTGCAAGATTTTCTGCTTCTTTTGTCCCTTGAGCTGTCAGTCTGACATAATCTGCTCCTGCATCGATGATGCGAATACTTTGCTCTACACAAGGTAAAGTTTCTTGTGTGTGAGTATTGGTCATGGATTGTATGCGAACCGGATTCTCCCCGCCTAACGGTGTATTGCCTATTCGGGTAACAGAGCTTTTCCGACGATGATAATTGAAGTAGTCCATACGGGTAAGAGATTATAAAGAGCGGAAAAAATCCGGACAGGACTTTTTACCGCTCTGAAAATCGTTATTTTTAATTTGTTTTGAATTTGTATTCTATTTTGGACAATTGCTGGTTAGCGTCTACGATCTTTTGGGCCAAACCTTGCTTGTATGCTTTTAAGCGAGCATTGATTTTTTCATCTCCGAGAGCGAGCATTTGAGTCGCGAGAATGGCTGCATTCAGAGATGCGTTGATTCCGACTGTTGCGACAGGAATACCCGGGGGCATTTGTACGATAGCATAAAGGGCATCTATTCCCTCCAGGCTTGATTTGATAGGGACTCCGATAACCGGAAGAGTAGTCATGGAGGCTATGACTCCGGGCAAATGAGCTGCCATTCCTGCTGCTGCAATGATTACTTTGATTCCTCTCGATTCTGCATTTTTGGCAAATTGTTCCACTTCTACGGGAGTACGATGCGCTGATAATGCATTCATCTCAAACGGAATCTCAAAGTCGTTGAGCAGTTGTGCTGCTTTTTCCATGATAGGCAGGTCTGAAGTGCTGCCCATGATGATGCTGACAATAGGTTTCATCTTTTTGTGGTATTATTTGTTGTTTAATAAATTCTTATTTCAAGTAATATTAAAATAGAACGAAATCAGGAGTATCGATCCGAACACCCAAATGAATCCGTTTATAACGCCTGCTGCGACCTGCATTAATGTGTGACGCCCCAAACCGATGCGGGCGCTCCCTAATATTCCGGTCAGCATGATGAGGGTACAAAACAGTACGATCGGGAATGTCATTTGTATGCTTGCCAACCCGAACGCTAATCCTGTCAATCCGCTTATTCCGGTCAGGTGTGCGCTGATTTTCCAGCGTATATTTATTAGTAGAGCAGTAATTATCGAACCGATGCAACCGATAAAAAATGCAAGAACCCATATCGGAAGTCGGGTTTTATATAAAAAATAGAGACAAAATCCGTATCCGAACAGATTTATCATATACGGAATTTCACGATCGTGCCGGTCATTCAGTCCGATGCTTTTTACTTTTTTTGTTTTATACATCCATAAAATAGTCATTGCAGGAATAATTGCTGTAAAGAACAGGACGCCGGATGCGATGAATAATTTGAAAGAGATAGGCAGAATATAGAGATAAGAAAAGAAAAAAATGATGCAGATGCCGTAAAACGGCATCAATAACGGGGTTAAGACGGCTGAAAAAAAATGGGCCAGCGTTTTCATTCTGTATGTCGAGTTTTATAGATTTATATTTCTTTTCTTAAGCGGGCAACCGGAATGCCTAACTGTTCCCGATATTTTGCGACTGTACGGCGAGCGATAACATAGCCCTTTTCTTTTAGCAGGTCGCAGAGTTTATCGTCTGCCAGAGGTTTCCGTTTATCCTCGTTCTCGATGCATTGTTGTAAAATTTTCTTTATTTCCCGAGATGAAATTTCTTCACCCGATTCGTTTTGCATTGATTCGGAGAAAAAATATTTCAAGGGAAAAATCCCGAAATTAGTTTGTACATATTTGCTGTTACTTACTCGGGAGATGGTAGATATATCATATCCTGTACGTTCGGCAACATCTTTGAGTATCATCGGTTTCAGATTGCTTTCGTCTCCTGTCAGGAAAAAATCTCTTTGTAGATCGATAATTACTTGCATCGTATTCAACATTGTCTGTTGACGTTGTTTGATAGCGTCGATAAACCATTGAGCCGAATCTAATTTTTGTTTTACGAATAATAACGCATCTTTTTTATCCCGGGTTTGGTTTTGTTTATTTCCCATGTAATCCTCTAACATGTGAGTATAAGAGCGGTTGACCCTTAATTCCGGTATATTGCTGTTATTAAGGCTCAATGTCAGTTCTCCGTCATGAGAATCGACTATGAAATCGGGGATAATATGGCTCATCCCGTCAGAAAACGAATCGCTCCATGAACTTCCCGGTTTCGGATTGAGCATTGTGATTTCGTGAATTGCCTTTTTCAGTTCTTCTTCAGAAACATTATATTGTTTTTGTATTTTGTCATAGTGTTTTTTTGTGAATTCATCGAAAGATTTGTCTATGATTTTATAGGCTAATAGTGCTGCCGGAGTACCTTCATGGCGTTCTAACTGCAATAACAAACATTCGCGCAGATTGGACGCTCCGACTCCTGCGGGTTCGAAATCCTGGATCATTTGCAGCAGATCTTCGAGTCGTTCGGTGGAAATGTCTATTCCTACCTGGAAAATGAGATCGTCAGATATTGCAGACAACGGACGTTGCAAATAACCGTTGTCATCGATATTACCGATAATGTATTCTGCTATTTTAGCATCTTGTTCCGACAGGTTTCGTTCTCCTAATTGTTTCAAGAGAAAATCATGAAAAGTCGATCCGCCGGAAAAAGGAATATCTTCATGCTTTTGGTCTTTTGAGAAATTGTCTGCCTCGAGTTTGTAGTCGGGGATATCGTCTTCCGTCAAGTAATCTCCCATGGAAATGTCTTCAGCACTTTCGGCAGATGCATCGGTATCTTCGTTTCCGAATTCGTCGGTATCGGGGTTTTCATGCTCTTCTGCCCCCTCGTCAAGTGCCGGATTATCGATCAGTTCTTGTTTGATGCGTTCCTCCAGCTCAATAGCCGTCAGCTCAAGCAGTCGTATTACCTGTATTTGTTGGGGTGACAGCTTCTGTTGCAGCTTTTGTTGTAGTTGTTGTTTCAGCATCGGTTTTCTCTTGAAATTTTCGAACGAAGATACTCTATTTTATTGGAAAGAGGGAATTTTTATTTAATTTTTAGCCGTTAAAAATCGTGACAAAGAAAAATTATCCTTACCTTAAATCTTTGTCCAAAGTTTAGAGTCAGTTTAAATATTCCAATAATGTGATTGAGCCGAATTATCTTTTTTTCAGCCATCCGGGAATGACACATACACCTATAGCTAAATAGAGGTAATAGGTGATGATTCGCCATATAAACGCGATAACCAATGCCGTTCCTGCAATGGGAAAGAAGTCTGCGTAGTATTGGCTGAACATGTATTCGCTGAACCCGCTTCCTCCAGGAGTCGGACTTACGGTCATGACGATCCACAAGATAAATTGTCTGCCGAATGCCAATAGTTGTTTTCCGGTAACAGGAGAAAATGCAAGAAGCAATGCATTCACAACGAGGAAACGAGATGCCCAAGAAAAAGCCGTAGCTCCGAATGCTGAAACCCAAAAAGAAAAGGGCTTTTTTCCTATTGCATGGGAACTGACGACCAGATTGTCTCCCAGTTCGGAGACTTGCTTTTTCCATCGTTTGAGGATCTTGATCTTGAATATTTTGTTTAATGAATCACGTATCCATTCAGGTTTTTTGAAAAGCCCTGTGTATAATATCAGTGTCCAGATCACTATTAGCATATAGACGAGAAAAAACAGATTCATGATACTTTTAGACAGGATTGTTGTTGTACCGAAAAGTTCGGGTATAGAGATGCTGATTAAAATTATCGGGATGGCAATTACGAAAAACAACTCGTCTAAAAACAGGCTGGCGAACATCATTGCCGTACTGCGTCCGGCGTTGATCCCTTCTTTGTTGAGAAATACGACGATGAGGCTGCTGCCTCCTACTGCAGAAGGTGTGACTGCCGATGTGAATTCGCAAAGGATATTGACTCGTATTGCCTGCCACCAACTCAACGTATTTCCCGATATTCTACGATAACGCCAAATCAGTCCCGCATCTCTTCCCAGCATAAATATAACAGCAATTGCGACAAATGCTGTTGTTTTGAGGGAAAAAGATACATGGGTGAAAATGTGTGGATCAAACTCCTTCCAAAATAAATAACATATCACTGTCAGTCCGATAAGTACCGGTAATAGGATATAAGCGACGGTTTGTAGCGGTTTTGTTCGTATATCGGTTATTTCAGGCATAGCGTTTTAGTAAAGATTTATATCGGTCTTGTACTTCTTCTGCTACATTCTCCCATGATCGGGCTATCGTATTGGATGCCGCGATTCCTGTCTGACGCACCTTTTCCGGGGATTGTATGAGGTCAGTTAATTTTTGTGCAAATTCTGGAACAGATCGCCCCGATAAAAATCCGTTTTGCATGTCTTTGACGATTTCGGCAGAAGTCGCTCCCGATAGTAATAAAGACGGAGTTTGCATTGAAGCAGCTTCTCTGACGACCAAAGGAGCATTATCATACAATGAAGGGAATAAGAAAAGATCGGCGGCGGCATAGTATCGCTTTAATTGCTCTCTATCGGTGAGATTTCCCACAAACTTTATTTTGTCGGTCAGTTTAAGATTTTTAACCTGTTCATGTAATTCTTTTTCGGCATATCCTGATCCGATGAAGAACATTTTAAAAGGCTTCTCTCTTATAAGTGATAAAGCATCGATGATCAATTCGGGATTTTTTTCTTTGATATGCTGCCCGACGAAAAGAAACATTAGTTCTTGATCGGTAATGTTTAATTCTTTTCGCATATCGGATTTTAAAGTCAAAATGTCTGTCGATCCTGAAAATTCGGTCCCGTTGTCCACTATTTCTACTTTCCCTTTATATCCATATTCCCGTATTGTGTCTTCTACGGCAGCTTGGGGTATCCATACTTCGTCTGCTGCTTCGTAAAAACGGATTATCTTGCGGATGAGCAGGGATAAAAGAATTTTGTTAGGGATGATTCTTTTGAAATCATCCCGGTATTTTGAATGAAAAGTTGCAATTATAGGTATATGCTGGCTATGGGCTATGCGCATGGCCAGTTCTCCCGAAGAAAAGGGACAGTGAGCGTGTACTAAAGAGAACGGCTTTTGGCAAATATGCTCATAAAAAGGCAGGTCGATACGGGGAAATCCTAATCTGTAAGGCTTTCTCATCGGTATCGGGATAGATGTGTAACTGTATATCGGGTATTCTTCTGTGTATCGAGTTCCCGGTATTTTAGGTGTTACGACACATACATTTTCATTTTTTCGATTCAGCCAGTAAGCATAATTTTTGACAGTAAGAGATACTCCGTCCATAATTGGCGGGAAGCCGTCATTAAAAAGTCCGATCAGTCGTTTATCCATATCAATTCATTAGTCTATGCTAAATAAACAATAAAATGTTACGATCGTTTAACGAAACGGTGACAATTTAAAAACTGTTTTATAGTTAGACAGCCATTTTCAGATACAGAACATGAGAATTACTTGTGCGATAATTACCCGCAAAAACATACATAACGGATATACCGTGGCGTATGAAACTGCGGGATTATCTCCCGGGATAGTATCGTTTGCATAATTCAGAGCCATCGGATTCGCCATGCTGCCGCACATCATTCCGGCTACCGATCCGAAATCAAGCTTAGTAATGCGCAAAGCAATTAACGCAACGATAATTACCGGTATAAATGTAATAGCGAATCCGAGAAGTATCCATATTAATCCTTCCGGACGAATGACTGTTTCGAAAAAATGCTGTCCGGCATCCAGTCCCAGACATGCCAGATACATAGATAATCCTAATGCTCGTAACATCAAGTTAGCGCTGCGGGTGGTATAAGTGATCATGTGTAAACGTGGTCCGAAACTTCCGATGAGGATACCTATAACGATAGGGCCTCCGGCTATTCCCAGTTTTACAGGTGTACTTATACCCGGAATCGAAAATGGTATAGCTCCGAGAGCTAAGCCTAATACGATTCCTATAAATACAGAGATCAGATTAGGTTCGTTTAAGCTTTTTACAGCATTCCCAAGAACTTTTTCTACATTTTGTATGGCGGCTGCTTCGCCTATGACCGTCAGTCGGTCTCCCATTTGCAATATAAGATCCGGAGTGGCTAACAATTGTACTCCCGAACGATATACCCGACTGATATTTATGCCGTAATGATTTCGTAATCGTAAAGAGCTAAGTCGTTTTCCGTTAATTTCAGGACGGGTTACAACGATTCTTTGAGAAATGAGCTGACTGTCGATGGCATTCCAGTCTATATCTTCTTTATTCCAGTCTTTATTTTCGTGCTCTCCGAAAAGAACCGTGAGTGCATCGACATCTTTTTCGGAAGTGATAACGAGTAAACGGTCTTTTGCTTCCAGTTTCTTTTCAGATGTGGGAATGCTCACTTTGCCATCTCTCCAAAGTCGGGAAATAACGAATTTTTTTTGACTGAGAGATGCTGCTTCTCGTATGCTTTTTCCTATAATGCCGGGGTTGTTGACTTGGAACTCTGCAATATATACCGGTTTTTTCTTATCTTTCTCTTGTTCGGGAATATCCGAAGCCCGTGTAAATATTTTTCGTGTGGCGAATATTGCGAGAATTACGCCTAAGACACCTAAAGGATAGGTGACCGCACAACTTAGTGCCGGAGAATTAGAAGGCAACCCCATTTGCTTCAAAGTTTGTTGCGCTGCTCCTAAAGCCGGAGTATTGGTTGTTGCACCGCATAGGATACCTACCATGTCGGGTAGAGAAATACCACAAGTGAGATGGAAAATTACCGTCATGATAGTACCAATGAACACGACACCCAGAGCGAGAGCATTGAGAGTAATTCCTCCTTTTCGGAATAATCCGAAAAAACCCGGACCGACTTGCAGGCCTAAGGCATATACAAAGACGATGAGTCCGAAACTTTCTGCATAGTTGAGCATTTGCGGATCAACGGTTATTCCGATATGTCCTGCCATAATTCCGATGAAAAAGACGAATGTCACACCTAAGGAAATGCCGGCTATACGGATTTTCCCTAATGCCAATCCTATGGCGGATATTAAAGATACGACAATAACGGCTTGCATTGCCGAATGTTCGGAAAATAGACTATATAACCAATTCATCATCTTTCTGCTTTTAGGCAAGAACTTGCAAAGATAGGAACAAAATCTTTGCTTTTATATAGAAATTCCGTTTAAAAAAGGAAATAGTTTTTCCCGTAGATTGTCTTCTGGACATACTTGACATACTTGAAAACCTGCTTGTCGTGCACCGTCAATGTTTTCTGTTTTGTCGTCTAAAAATAATGATTCGGCAGGATTTACTTTTGTGTCATCGACTACTCTCTTATAAAATTCCGCATCGGGTTTTGACGCTCCTATTTCGTAAGAGAAATATAGCTTATCGAAATAATCGTCTATGGTGAGCCCGTTTTCCCGGAACAGATATTTTCTTGTGTATTCGATGTGGGTTATATTTGTGTTGCTAACCATATAAATGGGGAAATTCTTTTTTAAAGTGCGAAGAATTTTTAGTTTATAAGCCGGGATCGTTTGTATGATCTTGTTCCATGCTTGCCGTATCTCGTTATCAGAAGCTTTTATGTTCAGAAAGATTCTTAATTGTTCGAAGAAATCTTTTTCTTCTGTTTGCCCGTTTTCAAAATCTCTGAGGATTTTATGGAAACTTTTCGAATTAAAGGTTTCTGGGACAGTTGCACCTAACTTGCAGAATGTCTCGATTGTTCCGTTAAAGTCTAAATCGACTAAAACTCCTCCGAAATCGAAAAAAAATTGTTTTATCGGTATCATAACGGAATTAATATTTGAAACTGCTACCTCCTAAAAATTCTCGTAAGAGAGATGTCGGGGGAATTTCATGCTCGTTAAGAGGTAAAAAGAAATCTAGAAACTTGAGTAAGCGGTTTGCTTCTCCATATTCGGTACAATCTCTGGGGACGGCGTTCAGAATAGGCATTGCTCTCCGTTTTAAAACAGCGAGTTCGAATAATAGCGATGAATTGAACATGGCATCGGCATTTTCCTGGTAAGGAAAAATCCATTTTTCTTCACCTCTGCGCACGCTCGGCCAGCGGGCTATTGTACTTTGTGCCGTGCTTCCTCGATATTTTGCATCTCTGATGATGCGACGCAATAGCCGGTTGTCTGTTGTCGGAACCCAGTTATGGTCATCTATGGATATAGACGTCAGTGCCGATACGTATATCTTGAATTTTAATTTATCTTCGATTTGAGGGGTTAAATCCGGATTTAAAGCATGAATACCTTCTAATATAAGAACTTCCGATTCTTTTAATCTTAGTTTGTTTCCTCGATATATTTTTTTTCCTGTCTCAAAATTATAAGTAGGCAGGTCTATTTCTTCACCCTTTAAAAGTCTGTTGATGTCATTATTGAATAATTCCAGATCGAGGGCATATAAAGATTCGTAATCGTATTCTCCATTTTCATCGAGAGGGGTTTCTTCCCGTTCTACGAAATAGTTGTCCAAAGAAATGGTTACCGGACGTATCAAGTTTGTCATTAATTGTATTGCCAGCCGTTTTGAAAAAGTTGTTTTACCTGAAGATGACGGTCCTGATATTAAGATAATTCGTGCACCCTCTCCGTCCCGGTTACGTCTGGTTATTTCATCGGCGATATTGCTGATTTTCTTTTCATGTAAAGCTTCCGAAACTTTGATCAAATCTGTTGCCTGACGGTTCTCTATGGCGAGATTTAAATCACCGACGTTATTCAATCCGATAATGGAATTGAAATGTATATATTCTTTGAATGCTGCCAGCATTTTATCTTGTTTTACTACAGTACCCAAAACCGAAGGATTTTCGGCTGAAGGGGGAACTAACAATAATCCGCCGTCATATTTGATCAGATCAAATAAATTCAAGTATCCGGTGGACGGAACCAGACAACTGTAATAATAGTCGATGAGGTTGTCAAGCCTGTAAAAAGTCGTATATAAAGATTTGGAAGTTTCCAGTAAATCGACCTTGTCCAACAGATTTTGTTCTTGGAAAAGCTTTATGGCATCGGATGTTTTACATTCGATGCGCTGGAAAGGCAGATTATCTGCTATGATTTTTCGCATCCGGGCTTTTATACGATCAGTGGTCTCTTGAGAAATTTCTTGTCGATTGTTGATCCCGCAGAAATAACCTTTCGATATAGAATGCTCGATCCGTAATCGTGCTCCGGGCATTACGTCTTCCAACGCTTTATAAAAGACAAAACATAGAGAACGTACATACGTTCGCATACCGGATGGATGAGAAGCATCGATAAATTCTATATCTTTAGGACGAAATACTCGATAATCAAGATCTTCGGTTTTATTATTGACTCGTGCACAGAGCACTTGATATGGCAATTCTACTCCTGATTGGCCATATATTTGAAGCAGAGAATCGCCTTCGTTTATTTCAATGATTTGGTCGGTGTTTTTACAGTGGACCAGCACTTTATTACTCATAGTTTATTTGTTATAGTATGTTTGATTTGCAACAGGGATTGAATAAATATTACATTTTCGGGAAAATTCAATGTCCTACTCTGTCGTAAATTCTCTTATTTTTTTTATTTTTGCCTCAAATTTGCATTTGGCATCTTACGCACGCTAAATATATTATATTCTTGCGGATTAAACAATATATCAAATAAAGTAAATCGAGATGGAGTACACATTTTTTGACTTTTTGACGCTTATTGGCTCATTAGGTTTATTCTTGTACGGGATGAAAGTTATGAGTGAAGGGCTGCAAAAAGTAGCAGGAGACCGGTTGAGAGGGATTCTTACTGCGATGACGACCAATCGGGTGACCGGTGTGCTTACCGGAGTGTTGATTACCGCTCTTATACAATCTTCTTCCGCAACGACGGTGATGGTAGTCAGTTTTGTAAATGCAGGACTACTTTCTTTGACACAGTCGGTGTCGGTTATTATGGGTGCCAATGTGGGTACTACTGTAACGGCATGGATAATTTCTATTTTTGGTTTTAAGGTAAACATCAGTTTATTCGCTATTCCGTTGATCGGTTTAGCGATTCCTTTTATTTTTTCTGGGAATAGCCGGAGGAGATCTTGGGGCGAGTTTATCATCGGTTTTGCTTTTTTGTTTATGGGGCTTGAATTCCTCAAAAATTCAGTTCCTGACATTCAGAATAATCCTGAAATACTTTCGTTTCTTACCGAATACACCAATATGGGGTATTTGTCGGTATTGCTCTTTCTTTTGATCGGGACGATTGTTACTATTGTCGTTCAGTCTTCCAGTGCGACGATGGCGATTACTCTGATTATGTGCAGTAAGGGATGGATTTCGTTCGATATAGCAGCCGCAATGGTTTTGGGCGAAAATATCGGAACGACTATTACGGCTAATCTGGCGGCTTTGTCGGCTAATGTTTCGGCAAAACGTGCAGCCTTTGCGCACTTTATGTTTAATATTTTCGGAGTATGCTGGATGCTTGTTCTCTTTTTCCCGTTTACTCATTTTATTGGCTTTTTGGTAAAAGAACTTACGGGAGGCTCTCCGACAGATCTGATGACTTTTATTCAGCACCATAGTCCTGCAGTCGTAAATCGTATTTCGGCTGAGAGCGCAGCCGGTTTGTCTGCTGATGAGTTGGCTTTGCGGGCACAATACCAGGGAATGCAGGTTACGGTATCTTATGCTCTGTCTCTTTTTCATACTGTATTCAATATTCTCAATGTTCTGATAATGATCTGGTTTGTAAACCTATATGTAAAAATCGTTACGCGGGTTATTAAACTGAAGCATAGCGATGATGAAGAATTTCAGCTTAAGTTCATTTCCAGCGGAATGCTTTCTACTTCAGAGCTCTCTCTCTTACAGGCCAAAAAGGAAATCGCTCTATATGGACAAAGGACGCAACGGATGTTCGGAATGGTGAAAGATTTGATCCACGAGAAGGAAGGTAGCGAGACTTTCTCTAAAATATATAGCCGGATCGAAAAATATGAGAAGATCAGCGACAGGATGGAGTTGGAAATTGCGGCATATCTGAATCAGGTTGCAGACGGGCGTTTAAGTTATGATGGGAAATTACAGGTAAGTGCGATGTTGACGATGACTACCGAAATAGAAAGTATCGGAGATAGTTGTTTCCATTTGGCCAGAACTGTGATTCGAAAGCAGGAAGCAAAGGTTGAATTTAATGAAGGTATAGAGAAAGACATAGATTTGATGTTTAAGCTGGTAAGTGAGGCTCTCGATAATATGAATCTCATTCTCGACAAGAATGATATGGCGGAATCTGATTTGAATAAATCTTATAATAAGGAGATGGAAATTAATAACTTCCGAAATCAGCTCAGAATGGAGAATATCGAGAATATCAATTCTAAAAAATATGAATATCAGTCTGGTATTTATTTTATGGACATTATCTCGGAATGTGAGAAATTAGGGGATTATGTGGTTAATGTAGTCGAAGCCGTGAAAGAAAAAAGGAGAATGAACTAATCATAACTTGACTTGTATATAAAAAAAGACCGAAATATTTTACATTTCGGTCTTCTTTACTTTTTATTATTTTTTTAGTATCTCGATCAATTCTCTCATTCCTTCGGAAGCTCCTTTTCGAATAAAATGGCTTACTCGTCCCGAAGGATCGTGAACATCATTTGGATCAATCAGGTATATGGGAACGTTTGCTCGGACATAATTCAACAGTCCTGCAGCCGGATATACGTTTAAGGAAGTTCCGATGATAACAAAAATGTCGGCTTCTGACACTAACTCTATTGCCGGTTCTATCATGGGGACAGCTTCTCCGAACCATACGATGTGCGGACGTAGTTGTCCTCCGTCCTCCGCCTTGTCTCCAAGGTGAATTTCACAATGTTCAGGAGTGAGTGTGTAAATTAGTTTTTCATTTCGTACCGAACGGACTTTCATGAGTTCTCCGTGTAAATGTATTACGTGAGAACTGCCTGCACGTTCGTGTAAATTATCAACATTTTGAGTGATAATATGTACTTCATAATCCGATTCCAGTTCTGCTAATTTTTTATGACCTGCATTGGGCTCGGATTTAATGAGGTTTTTTCGTAGTCCGTTATAAAAATCAAGAACTAGTTCTGGATTACGATACCAACCTTCAGGTGTTGCGACATCCTCGACGCGGTGGTTTTCCCAAAGTCCATTACTACTCCGAAATGTTGATAATCCGCTTTCGGCACTCATGCCGGCACCTGTTAATACGATCAGCTTTTTCATTTTAGATCTCTCTTTTTAGCATGATAACGTTTATTTTCTTAAAATATTTGTTCAACAAAATGTGTCATCTGAGTGTTATACATTTTACTTTTAAACGATTATGCTGTTTATTAGTTGCAAATTTATGTTTTTTTTTAATAGAAAATAAAAGAACTATACAATAAAAACTCTATCTTCGCCCGGTAATTAAAAACCGGATGGAGATACGGGAGGTTAAGAAAACTTCCGTTAAAAACAACAATTATATATGGATAAATTAAGCTATGCACTGGGGCTGAGTATGGGTAACAATTTTAAAAGCTCAGGTATCCAGACTCTTTCGGTTACGGATTTTGCTAATGGAGTAAAAGCTGTATATGAAGGTGAGAAACCCGAAATGACTTATGACGAAGCAAAACAGGTGATTAATGATTTCTTTACGCAGATGCAGCGAGAAGTTAATGATCGTAACCGAGCAGAAGGAGAGGCATTTTTGGCTGAAAATAAAAAGAAATCCGGAGTGGTGGTTTTACCGAGCGGATTACAGTATGAAGTGTTGACCGAAGGTAAAGGAAAGAAACCTGCTGCAACAGATCGGGTACAATGCCATTATCATGGGACATTGATAAATGGAGAAGTGTTTGATAGTTCTATTGAACGAGGAGAACCTGCGGTTTTTGGTGTAAGTCAGGTAATACCGGGTTGGGTAGAGGCTTTGCAGTTGATGCCGGAAGGCTCTAAATGGAGGCTATTTATACCTTCTGATCTGGCCTATGGAGAGAATGGTGCGGGAGGCAAGATTGCCCCTAATTCTACTTTAATATTTGATGTTGAACTATTAAAAGTATTATAAATAATATCACAAACACAATGAAAAAAACAGTCTTATGTTCAGTCTTGGCTGCAGGTTTAGTAGCTATGGGACTTACTTCTTGTAATAAAAAAAGTGGTGCTGCTTTAGCAGACGGTGTGGACAGTCTCAGTTATGCTTTTGGTGTACTGAATGGTACAGATTTGGCTATGGGATTGAAGCAATATCCTAAAAAAGTGGATATAGATCAGTTCATCAGAGGTATGCAGTCTACCGTAAATTCGGACAGTGCGAAATTTTCTTATGAATTTGGAGCAGCTATCGGTTCGAATATGAAACAACAGATCGAACAGATGGGAAAACAAGGCATTGAGATGAATAAAGAAGAAATCTTGTCAGCATTATTTGCTACATTAAAAGAAGATTCTACTTTAATTTCAAGAGCTCAAGCTGAAGAAGTTTTCCGTAACGGAATGCAAGCTATACAACTAAAAAAACAAAAAGAAGAAGCTGAAAAGTTAGCGAATACTCCTGAAGCAAAAAAGAATAAAGCCGATGGGGAAGCTTTCTTGGCAAAAAAAGCAAAAGAAGCAGGTGTGCAAAAAACAGCTTCAGGTCTATTGTATAAAGTAATTAAAGAAGGTAAGGGTGAAAAACCTGTTGAAAATGATAAAGTAACCGTAAGCTATAAAGGTACTTTGATTGACGGTACTCAATTTGATGCCAGTGAGAAAGTTCCTATGTCTGTAGGACAATTGGTTCCGGGATTTAACGAAGCATTGATGTTGATGACTCCGGGTTCGAAATATGAAGTGTATATTCCTGCAGAATTGGCTTATGGAACAAATCCTAATCCTCGTATTCCGGTTAATTCTACATTGATTTTCGAAATCGAATTATTGAGTGTTGATAAATAAACTTCGATAATATAGGGTAAAAAAGAGGACTGAACGAAATGTTCGGTTCTCTTTTTCTTTTCAAAAATAAATTAGATAGTAATATAATATTATGAGAACATTAAAATTTCTGTTGGTTACATTGTTGATAATTTCAGCAGTACCTGTACAAGCAAGGCGAAAGGCTTCTAAAAAACAGCAAAAGGAACAGGTACAGTTACCGGCAAAGGTAGATAGTATCAGTTATGCTTTTGGTATAGATGCCGGGAACGGAATTAAGGCTGCATTTAAAGATATTAAAGAACGAAGTGACCTTGAGTTGAAGCCGGAAATTTTCGTACAGGCGTTCAATAATGTTTTATTGAATGATTCTGCAGTATTTACAAAAGAGGAAGCAGCCGATATTTTGAATAAATTCGGGGCGGAGATGCAGCGTATTGCCCGAGAAAAACAGAAGATTGCAGCAGAAAAGAACCTTGCGGAGGGAAAAGCCTTTTTGGCTGCCAAGGCGTCTGAGGTCGGTGTGCAGAAAACCGAGAGCGGATTATTGTATGTAGTAGAAAGGCAGGGAACAGGAGAAAAGCCGACTCTAAATGATAGAGTAAAAGTTCATTATACAGGAAAATTGATAAGCGGGAAAAAATTTGATAGTTCTTATGACCGTCAACAGCCGCTCGAATTGTCTGTCGGAGGAGTTATTGCCGGTTGGCAAGAAGGTTTGCAGTTGATGCCGGTAGGATCTAAATATATTTTTTATATTCCGTCTGAGTTGGGATATGGAGAACGTGGAGCAGGAAAAGATATTCCAGCAAATTCGGCATTGATCTTTGAAGTCGAATTGCTTGAGATAATTCGTTAAAAGGGATAAATGTAGCACAATGAAAAAATGTAACTTTCTTTTTGCTGATTTCTTATAGTATTTCGAGGTTTATTCAATAATAAACCTTACTTTTGCTGTCAAAATGATTTATTATAGCTTTTGAATATGGAAAAGATAGATAACCTTGACAGGCAGATATTAGAAATTATTATGCGCAATGCGCGTATTCCGTCTAAGGACGTGGCTGCAGAATGCGGAGTTTCGCGAGCAGCGATTCATCAACGTATCCAGAGAATGATCGATATGAATGTAATTGTCGGGTCTGGATACCATGTAAACCCTAAAATACTTGGATATCGTACCTGCACTTATATTGGGGTAAGATTGGAAAAAGGTTCTATGTATAAGGATGTAGTTCCTGAATTGGAGAAAATTCCCGAAGTTGTGGAATGCCATTTTACAACCGGTCCATATACGATGTTGTGTAAACTTTATGCTCGTGATAATGAACATCTTATGGAATTATTGAATGGTCGCATTCAGGAGATTCCGGGGGTTACGGCTACCGAGACGTTGATTTCTTTGGAACAAAGTATGAATCGAGAGATTCCCATTCGAAAGAGGAATGAAGAATAAGGTATAATATCTTAATACGAAATAGAAGAGTTAAGGAGTATGTTCATAGCATGCTCCTTATCTTTTTGTAATTGATCGGTCAATTCTTTCAATCCGTTCATTTTTTTTTCAGAACGGAGACGGGCTATAAATTGTATTTCGATATACTGCTCATATAGGTTGCCTGAAAAGTCGAATAGATGGGCTTCTATGCATATCTCTCCATCGGAATGCACGGTAGGACGGTTACCGATATTTACCATTCCATTATAGTGATATTTCCTGTTTACTATGATTCTGACGGCATATACTCCGTTTGCCGGGATTATTTTGTGCAGGTTGTTGATGGCTATATTAGCAGTGGGAAAACCTATTTTTCTACCGATTTGGTATCCCGAAATGACATATCCTTGCAGTGCATACGGATGGTTTAATAACAGAGCTGCTTCAGATACATTTCCTTCGTTAATTAATTTACGGATTACGGAAGAACTTACATTTATATGTTTTTCCCCCGGCATATACATTTTTGCCTGTAGAACATCTATTCCCAATATTTTCCCATATTTTGCATAGTCATCGAATCCCTCGCTCCTATTGTGACCGAAACGGTGATCATATCCAATGAAAAGACATTTCAAAGAATAGTTATCTATTAAAAATTCAATAAATTCAAATGCGGACATTTGAGACATTTCAACCGTAAAGTCGAGAACAATACAATAATCCAGTCCGGTTTCAGAAAGATTATTGATTTTTTCCTCGAAAGTATTGATCAGTTGAGGACAGTAATCGCTATGTAATACCTCTCGGGGATGGTTACGAAATGTTATCACAGCTGATGACATGCCCCGGCTTTGAGCTGTAGAAATAATATTGGAGATCAAAGACCGGTGTCCGGAGTGTACTCCATCGAAAAAACCGATTCCGGCAACTATACCGGTTTCGATAATAGTATGGGGTTGTTCTATGATCTGCATTTGTAATTTTATAAACCGAAAATAAATGAAAAATCTTCTCGGGGAGCAACTAAATAGGTTTGAAATCCGAATTTACGGGCAGCATCGATATTCTTTTGCGAGTCGTCGAGAAACAACGTCTCTTGTGGTAATATTCCGGAATCAGCAATGATCTTTTCAAAAATTTTCGGAGAGGGTTTTGTTACACCGAGTTGATATGATAAATATAATTTATCGAAATAATCAGGAATATTTAGCCCTTGTATCCGGAATAATTCGGGAATTCGGCTTTCGAACATAATAGGGTTTGTATTGCTGAGCATAAAAAGCCGATAAGATTTATGCAGTTGACGTAATAATGTCAGTTTTTGTTCCGGTATCCCTACAAGAAAACGGTTGAATGCTTCATCGATTTGTTGGTCTGTGATTGCCTCACCGATATGTTTCCGGACTTCATCCCGAAATTCGGTTGCAGAAATAGTCCCGTCTTCCAAGTCCATGAACATTCCTTTTTGTTCGTATTCTCCCAGATATTCAGTAATATCCGAAAATCCCAGATCTTCGAATGCTTCGATACATTTTTGTTTATCGAGATCCATTAGAACACCGCCTAAGTCAAAGATGATAGTCTTGATATTTTTCATTATACCGGTAAATTTATTGATCAAATGACGCACAAAAATAAACAAACTTTGTCTATGAGGTACGAAACGTTTCTCTATTAACGTTTATTTCCAATATTCGAGAGGATAATGATAGAAGTTTCTCATTTGTCAGCATGTCGGGTATCAATCTTTTTGATAGTCTGAATTTAAGATGTGAATAGGAGAAGGTGTTTCTCAGGATATTTCTGAATGGAAGGTAAAGTTTATCTGATTTTTGGTGGTAATTGGGGTGTGAATGCAGATACTTGATGTAAAAAACAAAAAATAATTTTGGTGATTCGAAAAAAAAAATTACTTTTGCAATCACTTTCGGGAATGCTCCGAATCGGTCCTATAGCTCAGTTGGTTAGAGCATCTGACTCATAATCAGGGGGTCCTTGGTTCAAGCCCAAGTGGGACCACATAAAGCAGGTTGCGAGAAAATCGCAATCTGCTTTTTTGTTTGTCTCGATAGAAAAAATCTTATATTGAGCCAGTAGATTTTTAGGCTCTGTCGATAATTAATGGGGATTGCCCGTTTTATACTTCTAACTCCTCAATCAAAGATTATATAATATCTTCTCAACTCCTCCGTCACTTCGTGACACCTCCCCTATATGGCTAACGCCACACTACGGAGCACGGCAGAGGAGGAGGCCAAACACGATCCATCTCATTGATAAATAGTGTGATAGAAGGGCATTAAACCTCCTCCTCTGTGTTTTGCAATGCAAAATATAGGGGAGGTGTCACGAAGTGACGGAGGGGTTAGAAAATACCCGCAGTGAAAATAATCAAGTTTCTCCTCCTCCTCTGCCGTGCTCCGTAGCATTACGAGGTGTTTCCGTTTTCATAAGGGAATATAGGGAGAATGCCTATGAGACGAGGGGATTAACCCTTACAGCTAAAAATCTTATGAAATCTTTTCAACCCTTCTCCTCAGAAACTATTGTTTCTTCGGTATCTCTTCTCTATATTGCGTCACAACGTCCTGTAAGGCTACGGTACACGGCAGAGGAGAAGAGTAGATACAATCCCCTCTCATTCGCTAACATTCAGGGCTATCCCCATGAATTTTCTACTGAACCCTTATATTCTTAAATGGTCTAATTATAATATTAAATAATTGTGATATTTCTCCAATTTAATTTATTATAATTAACTGTAATTGTGGGGATAACTGTAATTTTTTATAAGAATTTTTCATTAAGATTTTTTTAATTGGTGATTAGTTTTATAATATTATTATATCTTTGAGGAAAGAAATTCATCACCTAATTTAAAATAAAAAGTTGTATCTGAATAACTTTTGGTATTATCGGTTTTGAATATTCATTTTTAGAAGTTAAGTTATAAGACTATGAATCACAAAGAAATATATGATTTAAATATTTTATCGGAATCATTGATCTCGAATGACGAAACTTTTCAACAAGCATGTGACGATGATTTGATGCGGAGATTAGCTTTGGACGATGAAAGATCTTTTGATTCTATTTTTAAATTGTATTATAAGGACCTTCTTCTTTATGCGGGGAGCTATCTTCGCGAAAGACAAGTTTGTGAGGATATAGTTCAATCCTTATTCATGCATTTATGGTATGACCGGAAAACACTGTCTGTGGGGAGATCGTTAAAATCTTATCTGTTAATTTCCGTTCGGAATCGTTGTTTCGATTACATGAGGCATCAAAATGTCAGGAACGATTATTTTGATTACGTAAATGAAAACTCGGTATTATCGAGCTCCAATACCGAGGAATATATTTTATATTCCGAATTACAAGATCATATAAAAAAAGCGATAAATAAATTGCCGAAAGCTCAAAAAGAGGTTTTCGTATTGAGCCGGATAAAAGGTATAAAATATAAAGAAATCGCTAAAAAACTGAATGTCTCGGAACGTACGGTTGAAGTTCGTATAAGCCAGTCATTAAAAACATTGCGGACTCTTTTGAAAGATTTTTTCTTATTGATTGCTGTTTTATTTGTACGATAGATAAAAAAAATTCTGTTTTCATTGTGGATTTTTTGGGGATAAACGTCTTATTAATAGAAAGGGATAAAAATGGAATTATCGAACGAGAATATTGACCGTCTTATTGTAAGATATCTATCTGGAAATTTGGAATTACAGGATAAGCGTGTGCTTGAAACGTGGATTTCGAATAACCAAGATAATTATGATTACTTCTTAAAAATGAAAAATTTGTGGGAGGTGACGCATCCTGCTTTTGATGTACGGTCTATTTCGACGACTAAGGCTTTAAGTCGGATAAAGTTGAAGATGGGTTTACGAGAAAAACGTGTGATACGCATATATCGTTATTGGAGTAGAGTTGCCGCAGTTTTAATTATTCCTATTTTGTTTGCGTTGATATATATGGTTGCCGATAGGTTTGTAGAACAAGATTATTCTAAAATAAGTTATCAGAAAATATCGGCTCCTTATGGAACCCGTATACAAATGAATTTGCCTGATGGTTCTATCGTATGGTTGAATTCTGGTGGTGAATTGAAATATCCTACGAAATTTAAGGCCGGAGAGCGTAGCGTTTACTTGAATGGAGAAGCCTTTTTCGAAGTCCGTTCCGATAAGAAAAATCCTTTCATTGTATATACCGAGGACATGGAAGTTAAAGCCACAGGTACGGCTTTTAATGTAGAAGGTTATAGCAATGATACGATAAATGCTGTGACCATGGTTAATGGCGTTGTAGAGGTTGAGTTGGATAGGAGTAAAGAACGGTTGAATTTGAAACCGGGACAAAGAATAAATTATAATACGAAACGGCAAAATTATCGTGTAGAAGAGGTCGATACTTATAAATGGTGTGCATGGAAAGATGGCAAATTAATTTTTAGAGATGAACCTTTGGACGATGTATTCCGAAAGATAGGACAAGTTTACAATGCCGATATTGTGGTGATGGACAAAGATTTGGCGAAACATATGTATCGTGCGACCTTTCAGGGAGAAACGCTCGATGAGATTCTACGGTTAATGAAATTGACTGTTCCCATGAAATACATAGAAAAAACTTCCGAGAAAGCTATGCCTAATGGCGTTTATTCCAAGAGATATATCGAAGTAGTGAGATTATAGAAAATAATTATGAATAACCTTAAAAATTTTATATTATGAAGAGAAAGACGGATTAGATAGAATAGAAAGAATTATCCGCCATATAAAGAAGGGTGGAACCTTCCTCCATATCCACCCTTCATAAGTTAGCGGAAAGATAACACTTAGAGTTTATTATCCTTAAATACCAACTAAACTAACACAAATGTATGAACTTTATTTCTATTTTGAAAGGTAGGAAGCAACAATTTCTGCCTAAGAATCTTCTAATTATAAAAATTTGCTCGCTTTTGTTGGTTTGCTGTAATGTTATGGCTTTCGGTGCAGATAATCATACACGCGATCCATTAGTAAGCGTCAATATGAAAAATGCTACTCTCGAAAGCGTTTTGAATTATATAGAGGAAACAACCAGTTACTCTTTTTTGTACAATAAACAGCAAGTAGATGTCGGTCAGAGGATCGATATATCGCAGAAAGATCAACCTATCTCCGTAATTCTGGATATTTTGTTTAAAGGGAGCGATATTACGTATTCTATAAACGGAAAGCAGATAGTTCTCAGTAAAAGCCGGTCAAATGCTTCTTCGAAGGTCGATAAGCGCCTGCTTACGGGTACGGTTATCGATAGTAAGGGAGAAGCCGTTATCGGAGCTAATGTGATTGTAAAAGGCGAGAAATCGGGAAAGGCGACCGATATAGAAGGAAATTTTTCCATCGAAGTCCCCGACAAAGGTGTTCTGTTGGTGTCTTATATTGGGTTTCAACCGCAGGAGGTGAGTTATGGCACGAAAAAAAATGTGACTGTGGTTTTACAGGAAAATAATACATCTCTTGACGAAGTCGTTGTCGTGGGTTTCGGTAAACAGAAAAAAGAGAGTGTGATCGGTGCTATTCAATCGGTAAAAGCCAGTGAACTTCGTGTGCCCACTACCAACCTTACTAACACGTTTGCCGGTCGTATTGCCGGCGTAATATCGGTTCAGAAAACCGGGGAGCCGGGAGCCGACGGTGCGAATTTTTGGATACGAGGAGTCAGTACATTCGCTTCGGGTTCAGCTCAGAATGCCTTGATATTAATTGATGGAACAGAATCCAGCACGTATGATTTGAATGCCTTAGCACCGGAAACAATCGAGAGTTTTTCTGTCTTGAAAGATGCTACGGCAACGGCTCTTTATGGTTCGCGTGGGGCGAACGGCGTTCTTTTGGTTACGACCAAGTCGGGTCGAATGAATCAAAAACCTACGATAAATGTTCGTGTCGAAGGGCGAATGTCCATGCCTACACAGATTCCCGAACTGGCCGATGGTGTCACTTATATGAAAATGTTTAATGAAGCGATCGAAGCTCGTACTCCCGGAGCGAATCCTCAGTTTACCGACGATCAGATTCAAGGAACTATTGAGAACCGCAATCCTTACCTTTATCCAAATAACGATTGGTATGATATTATTTTTAAAGATGTCACGTTTAATCAGGCTGCGAACATAAACGTTTCCGGTGGGTCGAAAAACATGGATTATTTTGTCAGTGCGACATTTAATAACGATATGGGGTTGGTACAAGAAGCAAAAGAAAATCCGTTAAAGAATAATATTCAGAATTTGCGGTATTCGTTTCAAGCCAATGTAAATACTCATATTTCGTCCACTACCAAAATGGGGGTGAAATTAAATGTTCAAATACAAGATTACAAGGGCCCTTATAATAGTATCAATACGATCTTTAATCGGGTAATGTGGGCACAGCCTACCTATTTCCCGGTGAAATTTCCTCAAATCGAGGGTACGAATTATATCGCATGGGGTAATAAATCGGGTGGCGCCCAACTCAACCGTTATCCGAATCCGTATGCCGAACTGGCTTCCGGTATAAAGGAAATGTTCCGCATTACGACGATGGCGACGTTTAATATAGACCAAGATTTGAAGTTTATTACTAAGGGGTTGTCTGTTAAAGGTTTATTCTCTATGAAGCATTTCTCTTCTACGACTTTGAATCGTACTTATACTCCCTATTATTTCGAAATCGACCCGAACACGATTGTTACCGATCCTATTACGGGAAATCAATCTTGGAAGTTGAGAAATGTCAATAACGATGGAACCGATGCGTTTTCTTTTACCAAAGCCTATTCGGGTGATAGGTTATTCAATTTTAATGTTTCGTTAGATTATCAAAGAAAGTTTGCCGATCTTCATGATATTTCAGCGCAACTGATTTATTTGCAACGAGGGGTTTATAGTAGTAATCCGGCCAATTATAACTCTTCTCTCGGAGAGTTGAATCAAGGTATGGCCGGAAGATTTACGTATGACTTTGATAAACGTTATTTCTTTGAGTTTAATTTCGGATATAATGGGAGTGACAATTTCGCCAAAGGTAAGCGGTTCGGGTTCTTCCCTTCCTATGCACTCGGTTATATTATTTCGAACGAGGACTTTTTTGCCCCTTTGAATAAGACGATTAGTCTGCTGAAATTAAGAGGATCGTATGGAACGGTTGGAAATTCTAATTCTTCTGTTCGTTTTCCCGGATATACCAATGTCAATATGAATGGAGCCGGATATGCTTTCGGTGAGGATTTCAAAGCTACCGAGGCCGGAGCTATCATAACGACATATGGTAATGAAAATGCAACTTGGGAGGTTGCTAAAAAAGCAAATGTGGGTATAGAATTGGGTTTGTTCGATCAAAAATTCTTGTTGATTGCCGATTACTTTCATGAAAATAGGGACAAAATTTTAATGACTCGGCAAACTATTTCGCCTACGATAGGAATTGGTGATGCTAATCCGGTAGCCAATGTGGGAAAAGTGACGAATAGAGGAGTTGATATGTCTTTGGAATATAATCATGCGTTTTCCAAAGATATTGTTCTTTCGGTTAAAGGGAACTTTACTTATGCTGTAAATAAAATATTGGAGAAAGATGAACCCCATTATCCGTTTAGTTATCAATACGAGAGAGGCGGAGCCTTGAATCGTGTCGGTCCGGCTTATATAGCGCTGGGGTTATTTAAAGATGAGGAAGATATTAAAAATAGTCCCAGTCAAGAGGCTATCATGCCTAATATAAAACCGGGGGATATAAAATATCAAGATTTGAATGAAGATGGGGTGGTTAACGAATATGACCGTACCTATATCGGAAATCCTTATATCCCACAGATTGTATATGGTTTCGGAGCCTCTTTCCAATATAAGAATTGGGACTTCTCTGTATTCTTCCAGGGTGCGGGAAAAGTCTCTATTTATTTGGACGATATACATCCGTTCGATATCTATCATAAGAATGTTTTGAAATTTGTGGCAGATGACTATTGGTCGGCATCTAATCCCAATCCTAATGCGAAGTATCCGAGATTGGCGCACAATGTAGATAATACGAATACATACCAGAAGTCGACGTTCTGGTTGAGAGATGGTTCTTTCCTGAGATTGAAAAATGCCGAGATAGGATATTCCTACAAATTTATGAGAGCCTATATTGCCGGTAGTAATTTATTGACATTTACGGGCTTTAAGTATTGGGATCCTGAGATCGGAGGCGGATCTAACAGTGGCAATGGATTGGTATATCCTTTACAGAGAGTTTTCAATCTGGGTGTTCAATTTAATTTCTAAAACGATTATGAAAGCAATTAAAAATATATTCTTAGTATTAGGGATACTCGTTACTGTTTCCGGTTGTGATTATCTGGATTCTGAACCTGAGAAGAAAGGAACTTTGGAAGAGGCTTTTGCCAGCGTAAATTCGGCAAGGAATTTTTTGTACGCTTGTTATTCTTTTATGCCCGAGTCGAGTGATCATAACGGGGAGCCGCAATTTAATGGAGCCAGTGATGAAGTGTGCATAACTTCTCAGTGGGCTACGACATGGCATTACTCCAAAGTCGCGAATATTGGGTCTCAAACGGCAGCCGATCCCATATATAATTATTGGTCTTATTTCAAAAGTCCTACACAATCGAGCCGTTGTAAAGCGTACAATCTTTATGGCGCTATTCGTCAATGCTATACATTTTTGAATCGAGTAGAAAGTGTACCGGGAATATCCGCAGCAGAAATAACCGATTTTTCATCGCAAGCCAAATTTCTGATAGCTTATTATCATTATCTGTTGTTAAGATTGTATGGTCCGATTGTGTTGATAGACAGGGAAATTCCATTGGATGCTACCGGTGAGTTGGCCTTCCCGAAACGTCGTCCTTACGATGAGTGTGTAGAATGGATCGCCGATCGTTTAGACGAAGTGGCTCCTTTACTGCCGCCTATCCAAACTTCCGATAAATATGGAGCTCCCACGCGGGCTGCGGCAAAAGGAATAAAATCGCGTATGTTATTGTATGCCGCAAGTCCTTTGTTTAATGGGAATAGTGAATATTACAGCGACTTTAAGAATAAAGATGGAGAACAATTAATCAGTTTGCAGTATGATAAGGAAAAATGGAAAAAAGCCTTAGATGCAGCCGAGGACGCTATCAATGAAGCGCATGCAGCTGGACATGATTTGTATACCCATTTGCAGGCTCCGGTTGGAATAAGCGATGCTGAAAAAGGATATTTTAATCATCGTTGGTCGTTGGTGACTATGCCGAGTGCGGGAAATACAGATATTATTTGGGCTTACACAGGATCCCGAATGAATATTCAACAAATGATAGCACCTCGCGGATTGTCACAAGGATCTACCACTGTTCCTTATGGGGGCTTGGCTCCTTCAATGCAAATGGTGGAAACCTATTTAACAAAGAATGGATTGCCCATTGATAAAGACCCGTCTTTCCAATATGATAGAAGATTTGGAGTAACGACCGATCCTGAGACGGGAGAAAAGACCGTGAGATTACATTTGAATCGGGAACCTCGTTTCTATGCCGATATTGCATACGACCGGGCAACCAATTTCGAATTGGACGGCAGAGATGGAATAAAAGGAGGAAAAGGTTATACGTTGTATTTGAGAATGGGCGAAATTAATCCTGAAACCAATCAGACGAACGGGAATGATCCCTTGAAAGATAATATCACTCCTAATGGTTATTTGTGGAAAAAATATTTACATCCGAATACGAGTTTCGCTAATAATCAGGTGGCAGTGAGGGCTACGGCTTTTCCGTTGGTTCGTTTGACAGAGCTCTATCTCAATTATGTGGAGGCTTATTATGAATATTATGGAAGACTTGATGGGCAGGCTCTCATTTATTTGAATGATATTCGTTCCCATGCCGGTATCCCCAATGTCGAGACTTCTTGGCAGGGAATTGCAGGGAAAGACTATCGCGAGATTATACGACAAGAAAGAACGATTGAACTCATGTATGAAGGCCATCGATTCTTCGATGCTCGTCGTTGGAAAATTGCGCATCTGACTTTCAATAAGGTTCAGAAAAGATGGAATTGTTTTCCGGCAGGATTTACGACTCAATCTCCGCAGTCAGCAGAAAATTATCTGACATTGCGAAACAGTAATGAGCCGACGAAAACTTTTAATGTGCCACAACACTATCTCTATCCGCTGGATTCCAGAGATATAAATATCAATCCGAATTTAGTCCAAAATCCGGGGTGGTAGGCGGTCGAATATACAGACACACTTTTTAGATAGATTTGGAAAGGCCCGGTCTCGATGTGTTGAGAGACCGAGAGATCGGGCCTTATAAGTAGAATTCATGCATTAAACAAATAAATATGCTCAGGAAACTAATAAGAGTTTGGATTGTAGGAATAGTATTCCCGCTCTATGCCATAGCCGGGCAACCTTCGGTAAAAATTACCCACGGTCCCTATTTACAAAACTTGTCGGAGAACGAAGTGACAGTCGTGTGGACAACCGATAAGCCTTGTAAATCGTGGGTGGAATTCAGCAAAAAGGAAGACGGTAAGAACTTCTACTCCCAACTGCCGCGAAAAGCCTATGCCTCACAAGACGGGTTGTGTTGTGTCGACACATTGCATCGCGTAACGATTACGGGGCTTGAAAAAAACACGACCTATTTTTACCGAGTATTGTCACAAGAGGTAAAAGAGTTGCTGCCCTATCGTCCTGTTTTGGGTAACATCGTTTCTACCGATATCTGGGAAAAACCGTTGACTTTTACAACACTCGATGGCAGACAGGAAACATTGTCGATAGTTATGATAAACGATATACATGGGAAGAACGATTTGCAGAAAAAATTGTTGGAAATGGCTCCACCGCAAAATGTCGATATGGTAGTGTTTTGTGGGGATATGTGTAACTATATTAACAAGCAAAGTGATATTTTCACCGGTTTTTTAGATACATCGGTCGGCCTGTTCGCATCTAGAAAACCATTTGTATATGTAAGGGGTAATCATGAAACTCGTGGAGCATATGCCCGTAATTTCTTCCGATACCTTGCCGGTCCCGAAGGGAAGTTCTATTACGCTTTCACCTATGGCCCCATTCGGTTCATCGTGTTAGATAGCGGTGAAGATAAACCCGATACAGATGTGGAATATTCGGGTTTGGTAGATTTTGATAATTATATACTTGAACAAAAGGAGTGGTTGGCCCGTGAATTGGAAAGTCCGGAGTTTAGAGCTGCCTCTTTTCGGGTAGTCTTGTCTCATATTCCTTTTGGGAAAGGCAGTTGGTATGGCTCTGAACGACTACGCAAACAGTTGCTCCCCCTATTGGAGAGTGTTCGTATCGATTTGATGTTAAGTGGGCATAATCACGCATTCGGATTTATGGATAAGGGGAAAGTTACAGCTTTCCCTATAATAGTGAACTCCAATAACTCTGTGTTGACAATGTTTGGTTCGAAAGATCTGCTGAAAGTTCAAGTTAAGCAAATTGATGGAAAAGTATTATTAGAGAAAGAATTCAGTAAATAACGATAGGAATTATGCAAAATATACGAACAATACGATATTGTTTTATCTTGTTTTTATCCGTTTTAGTCTCTTGTAAAGGCCAAACCGATAAATTAAATGATAATTGCCCCCTTATACCCAAACCATTATCGGTAGACATGCAACCGGGCGAATTTACGTTTGGAGACAGTGTGGTAATTGAATTGAAAACAGATGATGAAGAAATAAAAAGAGCGGCAAACTTTCTTAAAACCTTTGTGGAACAGACAGGAAGTTGCAAAGCTCAGATAGGAACCGGTGAAGAAGCCCGGAACAAAATCGTTTTTACCGTTTGCGATACGATCGCTCATGATGAGGCTTATAGACTCGATGTGTCCCCTCGTACGGTAACTATCGCCTCGAAGGGTGGTGCTGGTGCTTTTTATGCAGTGCAAACATTGCGTCAATTGCTTCCGGCCGAATGCGAGAAAAAAATATGTGACGAAAATGTGATACTGCAAGTGCCCTGCGTGAATATCTACGATGAACCTCGTTTCAAACATCGAGGGTTTATGCTTGATGTGGCACGTCATTATTTCCCGTTGGATTTTATCAAGAAAAACATCGATATAATGACATTGTATAAATTGAATGTATTGCATCTGCATTTAACCGATGATCAGGGGTGGCGCATCGAGATAAAATCGCATCCGCGGCTTACTTCTGTGGGGGCTTGGCGCAAACAAAGTATTGCCGGACATAAAAATGATGTACCTCGTAAATACGATGGAAAACCTCATGGCGGATATTATACCCAAGATGAATTGCGGGAAATTGTCGAATATGCCCACGAGAGATTTATTGAGGTTATTCCTGAAATCGAAATGCCGGGACATACTCAATCGATTTTGGCCGCATATCCTCAGTTGGCCTGTTTCCATAAAAACTACGAAGTCTCGTGCGATTGGGGCGTTCATAAAGAAGTCCTATGTACAAAGGAAGGCAGTTTTAAACTTCTGGAAGATGTGCTATCCGAAGTTTTTGAAATTTTTCCTTCGAAATATATTCATATAGGAGGAGATGAATGTCCGAAAGACCGTTGGTCCGAATGTCCGGTTTGTCAACGAAATATAAAACGATTGGGATTGAAAGATGAGCATGAACTCCAAAGCTATTTTATAAAACGAATGGAGGAGTTTGTCAATGCACATGACCGGCAAATTATTGGCTGGGACGAAATTTTAGAAGGTGGCATCGCGCCTAATGCCGTTGTCATGTCTTGGAGGGGAGAAGCAGGAGGTATAAAAGCGGCAAAAATGAACCATTCTGTTATCATGACTCCTCGGGATTTTTGCTATCTCGATTATTATCAATCGGAAGACCGGGATAATGAGCCTTTGGCTATTTATGGTTACCTACCGTTAGATTCGGTTTATTCCTATAATCCTACCGAAAAATTAACATCGGAACAGGGTCGATATATTTTAGGCATTCAGGGAAATCTTTGGACGGAATACATTGCTACTCCCGAGCATGCCGAATATATGGCTTATCCGAGGGCCATAGCGTTGGCCGAAGTTGGGTGGAGTCGGCAAGAACAAAAAGATTTTACAGATTTTATCTACCGTTTGACTATTCAATCGAAGAGGCTTGATTCATTGAATGTTAATTATGCGAAACACTTTCTTTTTTCAGTAAAAAATAAAAATGATAAACTATGAAAACAAATGCTATTTTTAGTAAGAAACAGCTTTTTGGGGTCTGCTGTGCATTATTGTTGTCCCCTATGGCTGTATTTGGACAACTTATTGTTGGAAAAAGTTTGGGAGCCGATCATACGGCCGATGAACAAAAGGCTTTGGCCGTAACGAAGAATGGGGATATGTATATATCGATCAATGCCAATTCTTTTCAGATAATGAAAGATGACGGAACTTTCGATGAAATTAAAAATCCCTATCAAGAGTCTACTACCCGTGCTGGTATTTTGACGAAAATATCGGCTGATGGAAAACTCCTTTGGAGCAATATGGTGTGTGTGCAGGAGTCTGCCAATAATAGTCAGGTGACATCGGTTTGTGAAGTCGGTGATTATCTCTATGTAGTCGGAGGTGTCAGAACCAATGTAAAGGGGGAACACCCGGTATCCGTGTTTGGAATTCCATTGGTCTCACAGGGGGAAATGGATTATTATATCGCTAAACTGAATGCTGCTACCGGTGAGGCTGTGTGGGCAAAGACATTCGGTGGTGTGCGTAATTGGGAGATGTTCAATTCGGTGGTTGCCGATGAGGCCGGGAACTTGTATGCCGTGGCTACTTTTGGCAATGTATCGAGTGCACCTTTGGAAATGCCTCTCAAAGACGGTTCTTCTACTTCTTTGGCCGTTACAAACAATTGGGGCGAAGATTATCTACTTGTGAAGTTCAATAAAGACGGTGAAATTTTATGGGCGACCAGTATCGGTTCTAAATTTCGTGAAAATGGAACTCCTGATGTAACCGTAGGAGAAGATGGGAATCCTGTCATTTGTGGTGTTTTCAATGCTGCGAATGGAAATCTAATGAATGAGTCGGAGGAAAAACGAGAGTTTTATATTGGAGAACAGAAATATCTGCTTTATCCCGAGCAGTCCAAAGAGTCGGCATTGGTAAAACTCAATTCGACCGATGGTTCTGTGATGTGGTCCCGTTATTTTACCGGTACTGGAAATCAAGAAGTGTTGAAGGTACAGGCCGTTTCGGGCTCGAATGCTGTGGCCGTAACGGGGAAAGCGAATAATCAGATAATCGTGGAAGGATCTGCCGGATTGTCTACCGAAACCGTCACGCATGTATCGGGAGCAGATCATTTATTTGTTATCTCTTTTGACGTTGATGGAAAGCTCCTGTGGAGCAAATCGGCTTCGGGAGATACATCGAGCGAAGGTAAAGAGATTTCGAGTGATGATTTGGGGAATATTTATGTAAGCGGATATTTCAACGGTTCGTTAAATTGGGGTGACAATATCGTTCTTCAAAAGACCGGGTCTAATGAAAAAGAGGGCTTCTTCGCTAAATTAAATGGTTCCGGTAAATGTCTGTATGCCGAAACGGTCAAAGGAACAGGTGCGGAGAGTATCAATCTTATAGCGGTAAACGGAGATAAGCTGGCTGTTGCCGGGGATAGAACGACAGATGTCACGTTGCCTTATGGCGACTCTGAAACTGGCGTCGCTCGATATACTGTCGGAGATCGTAATTATAAATGGTTTGCGGCATCCTATACGATGAAACCTTCTGTTTCGGGAATCTCGACGTTGAACGGAAAGAGATTCGTTCCTTTCTCGTATCAAATTGTTCCGGCTTTCTTCGAAATGCCGGCAGTGTTTGAATACTCTTTGGCTGGCAATTTACCCTCTGGCTGGATATTGGATCCTGCTACGGGTATTATTTCGGGAAAAGCTACCGAAGAAGCGAGCGGTTCATTCAGTGTGATGATTTCTAATGCCACAGACGGTGAAAGTGTAGAGAAAACCTATACCTATTCTATTGTACCTAAACCCTGCGATATCTTGTCTATACAACCCGAGAGTCTACCTTCACGGGCTGTGACCGGAGCTTTCTATCAACAATTCACGTTGGAAAATGGAGAGGGAAAAATTGTTTGGACTGCCGAAAATTTGCCCAAAGGTCTGTCTTTGGATCCTGATAAAGGATTATTGAACGGTATTTTACAACAAACAGGGGAACTTTCGTTCACGATTAAAGCGAGAGAAGAGAGTGGTTGTGAGACTTCCCGAAGCTATACGATTAATGCCGAAGAATTTAATTATTCTTTGGCTCCGAATCTGAAATGGATTAATCAAATTTATGGAAGTGAAGCGTTTGACCATGCCAAAGTGAATTCTATCGATAAAGATGGAAATATTTGGGTAGCAGCAAGTTATTTTTCGGCAACTTTCTCCGATGAAGTTTCATTCCCGAACATTGGGAATACCGATGCATTGGTCGCTAAATATAATGGAATCGATGGTAGTTTCATGTGGGCTCGTACGATCGGGGGCTCTCCTGTATCCGGTAGAAATGAGCAAGGACAGGCGATTGTAACAGATGTAATGACAGGCGATGGAGTATTTACCGGAATAATTACGCCCGATGCTCGTATAGGAACCCTGAATGAAACAGATAGCTTTCCTACAAATGGGGGACGGGATATAGGAGTTATTCGTTTTGATAAAGATGGTAACAAAATTTGGCATAAAGTATTTGGCTCGGCCAAAGATTGGGAAGCCGGAATCAATACGACTTTTGATAAGAAAGGAAATATTTACGTGATCGGTTATACCAACGATGGAGATATAGTAATACCTATGGCCGATGGCTCTTCCGAAACATTAGCGGGAACCTCGGTAGATGTGGTGATTATTAAACTGAATGGAGATGGAGAAGGCCTTTGGGCGAAGCGTTTAGGTACGGTAAATAAAGGTGAGGAAATATATGGCCTTGTGACCGATGACGCTTGCAATGTATATGTATCGGGTATGGTGAATAACGGTACAGTACCTTTTGGTAATGGTAAGGTGGTGACCGCTACCGGAATTACTTCGTTTATTGCCAAGTATGACGAGGCCGGAGTTTGCCAATGGGTAACTTCGTTGGGAAGCAATGGTTCGATTCTCAATGGACGGGGAACATCTCTTGTTCGAGATAAAAATGGAAATTTGTATTTTGCTGCAATTTGTAAAGGGTCTTCTTCCATATCGGGAACAACGGAAACGATTGAGGCCGATGCTTCGAAGACCGATGGAGCAATTATTAAATTTAATTCCGATGGACAATATGTATGGCATCGCATGTTTGCATCGGTTGCCGATGACGGAGTGACCTCTCTTGCGGTTGATGAAAGTAATAATGTCTATGCCGTGGGATATTATGAGGCAGAGTTGCCTGTATATGAGAGTATAAAATTACAGCGCAATGGAAATAATCGAACGGCCTTTGTCGCCAAATATTCCGATGAAGGAGAGTATTTATATGCTTTCTCGACAGGAGCTATTATTACCGATGCCGTGAAACCGACCGGTTTGGCCATTTCGATAGATAAGACTACGAACGACATTATATTGACCGGGCCTACTTACGGAACGATATATCCCTATGGTGTTAGCGGTAGTTCCAATGCTTTTGGAGGCGGACGTTTTATGTTGGCACGTTATAGCCAAGATGCTGCTTTGTTCGGCATTTTTCCTCAGGGAATAAAAGGGGAGAGCTATTCGGCTCAATTAAATATTTCTGGTTTCCAAAAGCCCTTACAAGTTGCTTATAGTCTTAAAGTTGGAGATAACCTCCCCGATGGATTGTCTTTGGATACGAATACGGGAGAGATTAGTGGAGTATTGAATGAAGCTGGAATATTTAAATTTACAGTCTTGGCTACCGACGGTTTTGTCAATGCTAGTAAAGAGTTCAGCATTTCTGTTACCGGAGCAGATTGTCAGATGACAGTAGAGGCGATTATTTCGGAAGATGCAGAAAATGGAAAACCTTTTTCTGCGAGAATATATGCCGATAATGCTACCGGAGCAGTAACATGGTCTATTGAAGAAGGTAGTTCTCTCCCTTATGGCTTGTCTATAAGCTCGTTGGAAGATGGTGTCGGATTAATTAGTGGAACTCCTAATGCTCCGGCGAAGGAATATTCGTTTACGATTGTCGCCGAGGACGAAGCTGGCTGTCGTGTCACTCAATTGGTATATCTCAATGTTATAGGCGAAAGCGGGATAGAAACCCTTGTGTCCGAAGGCTTTGTTGTATATCCCAATCCGGTAACCGATGGAATGCTTAAAGTTTCTTTGAAAGACCTTGTCTCGGGAAATTATGTGATAGAAATTGCAGACCTATCAGGAAAACAAGTCTATAAAGAGGAAGTTAGGGTAGAAGAAAACATGGTAAAAAGTATTTCTGTAAATAATATGCCTTCTCAATGGTATGTAGTTACCGTTCGGGGAATGGGTGTATCTTATTCGCAGAGATTTATGGTTCAATAAAGTTTCTATGGGGCTATCCAACCAATTTGGATAGCCCCATAGTTTTGAAACAAAAGAGGAGAAATTAGCATGAAGAAGCTTATCTATTTCGTATGTCTGGCTTTTGCCGGTATTTTCTTGTTGGGTTGTGAAAAAAACGATATGCCCGAACCTGAAAAACCAAGAGAGGAAGAACCTGCCGATTCCACGGATATCGTCGATCCCGAAGAGCCCGATACTATTGTAGAGCAGAAGGACGATCCTGAAAATGGAATTATCTTGGATATGCCGGGTATTACGCTTAAAGGTTGGGTGCATTGCAATCGGGTAGGAATGCCGGGGGTTGTAGTGACCGATGGAACTAACGTCACTGTTACCGATGAGAAAGGTATATATAGAATGAAACGAAATACGACGGCTTCTCATGTATATATATCTTCACCGAGCGGTTATACCGTATGCGTGAAAAATAGCGTACCCCAGTTTTATGCCGAAATCAATCAGCGGACAGATATTGTCCATAAAGATTTTGAGCTTGTTCGTCTTGAAACAGATGATACGAAACATACATTTATTGCAATCGGTGATCCACAGTTATATCGTGATTTTGAGTTGAGTTATTTGAAAGAAGCTGTAAATGACCTTGACAGTTGGGTTGCGCAGAGCCGTAAAGGAGAATGTGTACATTATATTGTGTTGGGAGATTTGGTGTTTGACAAACCAGAGTATCATGAATCGAGTAAAGAGATTTTTTCGATGTTGAATGCTCCTGTGTATAATGTTATCGGCAATCATGATCATGTGTTCGACAAAAGTGAACCTGCTATGAAGTCCAATGATTTGAAAGCCGATACGGTGTATAAACGACATTACGGGCCTACTTATTATTCATATAATCGGGGTAAGGTCCATTACGTAGTACTTGATGATGTGGAGTATTGGGGCGGATCGGGGCCTAAGTATGTCGATGCCGTTTCCGATGAACAAATTGCTTGGTTGCAAAAAGATTTGATGTATGTCGATAAAGATAAGGCGATTGTCCTTTGTTTGCATGCGCCTACTAAGCGCAGAACCGAGACTCGGTCTTTCGGCAACAGAGAACAGTTGTATGCTCTTCTCCGTGGGTATGCCGATGTTCAGATTCTTAGCGGTCATACGCATTGGAACTCTGTTGTGTCAGATGATGGTAGTGGTATGACAGAACACATTGTAGCGGCAATGTGCGGTAATTGGTGGCAACCCGAACTGATTTGTAGTGAGGGTACACCTATCGGGTATAAAATATTTGATGTGGACGGAACCTCATTTAAATGGAAATATAAATGTGTGGGACAACCCGAACAATACCAGATGAGAGTATATCCTTTGGGAGAAAGAATCAACATATTACGCCCGAAAAATGTCGTTCTGAATGTTTGGGATTGGGATCCTTCGTGGAAAGTCGAATATTCCGAGGATAACGGACAAAATTATCGTTCCATGTTCCGTAGTCTGAATATGTATGATATTACTGCATACAATGCTTTCGGGGCGAAGGGAGATAATACTTTCCCTGTCGGGCGTACTTGGATACAAGCCTCTGAATCTGATCATATGTTCTATTGTAGGCCTTCTATTCCGTATAATCAACTTAAAATAAGGGTGACTTCCCGGTTTGGGGATATGTTTTCGACGACCGTAAATATTCAAAATCTTTGATTAAAATAAAGTATTAGTTATGAATCTGATTCTAAGAATTATTATAACAGGAGCATTGTTGCTTTTGTTTGCTTGCAAGTCTGTTTATAAAGCCGACCCGTTTCCCGAACCGGAAAGAGAATCGGGACAAACCGATGTCCTTGCATTAAGAGCCGAACCTTTGGATACGGTACGGGTTGCTTTTATAGGGGTAGGTGCTCGGGGCATGGCAGCCGTGAAACGTTTTATGAATATAGAAGGTGTAAGGGTGGTTGCGTTGTGCGATGTAGATTCTTTCAAGGTTGCCAAAGCGCAGAGGATTCTGGCTGCGAAGGGACGAGGACCGGCCGTGGAATATTGTGGCCCCGATAGTTGGAAGAAGGTTTGTGAACGAAGCGATGTAGATTTGATTTATAATTGTACCCATTGGCAGTTGCATACTCCTATTGCGGTCTATGCTATGGAGCAGGGGAAACATGTCGCGGTGGAAGTTCCGGCTGCCCTTACGGTTGATGAGTGTTGGCAATTGGTGAATACCGCCGAAAAAACTCGGAAACATTGTATGATGCTGGAAAACTGTTGCTACGATTTTTTTGAGTTGGCTACTTTGAATATGGCTCAACAGGGCGTTTTTGGAGAAGTTGTTCATGGAGAAGGGGCTTATATTCACGATTTAAGAGAATATAATTTTGACACTGCATCGGTATCGGGATATTGGGATATGTGGAGATTGAAATATAATACGGATCATACGGGGAATCCATATCCGACGCATGGCTTAGGCCCGATTTGTCAAATAATGAACATTCATCGGGGAGATAAAATGAATTATTTGGTGTCGATGTCGAGTGACCAGTTCGGATTGACGGAATATTCTCGGAGTCGTTTGGGGGAAGAACATGCGTTTGCTTCTAAAAAATATGATTTAGGAGATATGAACACTACTCTTATTAAGACTGAAAAAGGGAAAACGATTTTGATTCAACACGATGTGACAAGTCCTCGACCTTATGACCGGCATCATGTAATCGGCGGAACAAAGGGTTTTGCACAGAAATATCCGGTGGAAGGGATTGCCTTAGAACCGAATGCACATTGTTTCTTACCGGAAGAGAAATTGGATTCTCTCTTGAAGGCTTATGAACATCAGTTTGTGAAAGAAATTGGAAATTTAGCTCGAAAAGTAGGTGGGCATGGAGGTATGGACTTTATTATGGACTATCGCTTGATTTATTGTTTAAGGAATGGATTGCCTTTGGATCAAGATGTTTATGATGCTGCCGAATGGTCTTGCTTGGTCGAATTGACTGAATATTCAGTAAGAAATGGATCTGTTCCTGTACGTATTCCCGATTTCACACGAGGAGCATGGGAGAAATTAAAAGGTTTGGAATTTGCAAAATAGTTATAAATTTGCAACATTGAAATATTTAACAAGATTAAGAATGGGAACGAAATTTTCGACACGCGTATGGGTAAGTGTAGTCGGCATAGCATCGATTTTTTTTGGAAGTAAAGGATATGCGGATACTGTGATTTCGGTAGCCGACTTTGGGTTGAAACCCGATACGAGGGAGAATGCCGTAGCATATGTTCAAAAAGCGATAGAGGCTTGTAGGGGAAAAGAGCCGGTAACCCTTGTCTTTCCCGAAGGACGTTATGATTTTTGGCCTCAATATGCTCATGAGAAAAATTATTATGAGACCAATACCTACGATGTTTTTCCGAAGCGATTGGCAATGCTTTTCGAGGGGCTTCACAATATCACTGTCGACGGGAACGGCTCGCAGTTCGTCATGCACGATCGAATACAACCGATAACCGTTGAGAATTGCGATGGCGTTACCTTGAAAAATTTCTCTATCGATTGGGATATACCGCTTACGGCTCAGGCTCGTGTGACAAAGGTGGGTAGCGATTTTTCGAGATCGAAATCAATGTCCTCGAATCTCCCTATATCATTGAAGACGGCAAGCTGGTATTCGTGGGTGAAGGCTGGAAAAGTGCATTAGGCAGTATGATAGAATTTGAGTCTGATACGCATTTCGTGGTTCCCGGTACGGGTGATTTGGTGCTGGGGAGGAATTGGAGAGACTATACGGCCGTTTCACCTCGGTATGGTATTGTGCGGTTGAGTCGGAAGGGAGGATTCGAACGATACCCGGCCGAGGGTAACTGGTTGGTGCTGAGGCATAGCACGAGAGACCATGCCGGAATTTTTATCTGTGGCAGCCACGATGTGCGGTTGTCCGATGTGCAGGTATATCATACCGCCGGCTTGGGTATCTTGGCACAATATTCTTCTGATATTGCGTTCAAAAAAGTGAGTGTAGAGCCCAATGCGGCGAAGGGACGCATATTGAGCGGTCACGACGACGGTTTCCATTTGATGGGGTGTAAAGGTAAAATTACGGTCGACAGTTGTCGTTGGGCTGGTTTGATGGACGATCCCATAAACATACATGGAACCTGTGTCCGGGTGGTGAAAGTCCTTTCTTCTGATAAGGTTGTCTGCCGGTTTATGCACGACATGAGCAAAGGTATGGAGTGGGGATTTCCGGGAGATAAAGTCGGTATGCTCGAAAACAACACCATGCGCACGGTTGCTACTGCAAATATACGCTCGTTCAAGGCGATAGACGAGTATGAGTTCGAATTGGAATTGACATCGGATTTGCCGGAAGAAATCGGGGTAGGCGCTGCATTGGAGAATCTCACGTGGACTCCCGATGTCGATATTCGCAACTCGTTTTTCGGTTCTTGCCGGGCGCGGGGATTACTGGTTTCCACACCGGGAAAAGTAGTGATTGAAAACAATGTGTTCGAGTCGAGCGGGTCGGCTATATTGATTGCGGGCGATGCGAATTATTGGTACGAATCGGGTGCGGTAAAAGATGTGCTTATTAAAGGAAACGACTTCCGTTATCCCTGTATGTCTTCCATGTATCAGTTTTGTGAAGCCATCATATCTATCGAGCCGGAAATTCCCCAGCCCGATACGAAGTATCCGTTCCATAGCAATATCAGGATTGAGAACAATACGTTCAATCCGTTCGACTATCCTATTTTGTATGCAAAAAGCGTAGACGGTATTTCGTTTACAGGGAATGTGATTCAGAGGAATACAACCTACAAACCTTTCCACAAACGAAAGGCTGCCGTAACATTGGTAAAATGCCGCCATGCGAAAATCAAGGATAATAAGATTATAGGCGATGTGCTGGGTGCTCCCGGTGGGAAACTGTCTATTGTGAAAGAATAATGGATAAGACGTTGGGCGGAATGTTAATTCCGCCTTTCTTTTTTGAATAGGAATCTTGTTTTATCCCTTTCTCTCTGTTCCGAAGGTTTGGTTTTTAAAAATTTGTTTTTATATTTGTGATGTTGTAAAAAAGGGGCGAAGATATACGCTTTTATGTTAGAAAAGAGTTTGTATGATAAAACCTTAAAATTCAAATCTCATGAAATACCCGATCTCGATATTCTTGTTTATTTCCATGTTTTTTGTTTGTTCCTGTGCCGGTTTAGGAGGGTTTCCTCTGTATTCGGGAAGTTATGGTTCGCAGGCGGCTAGTCGTTTGACACCGGTCGAAAGTCCGGCTACCGGATTATATGGCTATGTCAATGACTTGGGTATGTGGGTAATACAGCCTAAATTCAGATCTGCACAACGTTTCCGTAACAACGGACTGGCGCGGGTGCAAATCGGTGTGCGGTACGGAGCCATAAATATGGCTGGGAAAGTGGTGATAAATCCAGTGTTCGAGCACAGCTACGATGTGGATAACGCTATTACTTCGATGGAGAAGGGAAGATTGCGCGGAATCGATTTATGGGAGACCCGCGATCCCAAGAGCGGATTGTACGGTTATCTCGATTATTATGGGAATTGGTTCATTAAACCGCAATATTACAATGCACGAGGATTCAACGACGAGGGCTTTGCCGTTGTGGAGGTCGGGAGAAACCGCTGGGGCGCGATCGATAGAAACAACAGAATCGTCATTCAACCCAATTTTAAGGCGTCGTATGAAGCGGAAAATGCGCTTAGGCGTCTTTTGGGCTATTAATTTCAGATTAAATAAAGAATAATATTATTATTTCCATTGGCGAAATAGATATTTATTGGAAAAATAACATGTAAATAATAATATTTTTAGGCAGATGGTTTACATTTGCATATTATATTATTATTGCCAGAGTTGAAAAGTGAATGTGACAATATTATCGTAGGCCTCAAATCGGGTTCTTTCGATGCCTTTGAAAAGGTATACAAGTTGTATAGTGGTAAATTATACAACTTTGTCATGAGAATATCTGGCGGAGACAGTTATTGGGCGGAGGAAATCGTACAACGTACGTTTGTCCGGTTGTGGGAGATACACGATCAGGTGAGTCCCGATAAGTCGTTGATTTCTTATCTTTGTACCATAGCTAAGAATCTGTTGATGAACGTGTATCAGCGGCAGACTGTCGAATATATTTATGCGGAATATGTTCTTGAATCTTCGGAAGAATATAGCGATAATGCCGATGGAGAGCTGGACGGTAAGTTGCTGGAAGAATATATCGATCGACTTGCCGAGGAACTGCCGCCGTCGCGTAAGAAAATATTTGTTTTGAGTAAACGTAAGCATTTTACGAATAAAGAAATAGCGGTCGAGCTGAATATTTCGGAGAGTACCGTCGCGACGCAATTGTCGTTGGCGCTTAAATTTATGAGGGATAAATTGATGGCTCATTACGATGAGTTGTTACCCTTAGTGATCTATGCTGCTTTAATTAAGATAGTTTAACTATAAACGATTAGACGTGCGAGCCGATTTGCTTTTATACTAAGTAAAGGAACAAATGGATAAGGAATATTTCAAAATACTCATCGAGAAGTACCTCGACGGAAACGCTTCGACGGCAGAAGTCAAGGAATTGTGCGAGTGGATAAAAAATAACGATTCGCTCGACCGATGGATCATGCAAGCTATTGAAAGAAGCGATTCTCATCTCGATGAGGAAGTCTATGAACGTCTGTATACCCGCATTAAAGAGAACATAGAATCCCGGGAGAAAAAGTCGCATAGACGATTCTCCTTTGTTCCGATGTTGCGGTGGGCCGCCGTTGTCTGTTTACCGATTATCGCTGCGTTGGCCGTATATGAGTTGGGGCTCGATTCAAAGGTGGATACTCTCCCATTGGTAGTAACTGCCGAGAGTGGGGAACGAGCCAAAGTCCAATTGCCCGATGGTACGAAAGTAAATATAAATTCAGCCTCTCAAATTAGTTATCCGCATGATTTTAATGGGAAAAAAAGAATCGTCGAGCTCGATGGAGAAGCCTATTTCGAGGTGACTCCCGATAAGGAGCGCCCGTTTGTCGTAAAGGCTGCCGGTCTTGAAATTACAGTATTGGGTACGGCTTTCGACGTGTGTGCTTATAAAGACGATAGCGAGGTGTCGGTCGTTTTGTTGACAGGGAAAGTCGATGTGGCATCGGAGAGCGATCGCTATGTCATGCAGCCCGACGAGAAACTGGTGTATGACAGAAACACGGGAACCATGCAGGTCGGTAAGGTTTATTCGAAGGAATATGTCGAATGGACCGATGGAAATTTACGTTTCGAAAATGAATCGCTGGAAAACATCGTTAAGGTTTTATCTCGTGTATATAACGTAAAAATCGTTTTCGACTCGGCGTTTCCCGAAGGACAATATTTTTTCACCGGTTCGATAGGAAGCGGAGGCATTACAAATGCTCTCGATATCTTGTCGATGACATCGTCATTACATTATGAAGTGCGCGATTCTGTCATCGTGCTTCATAAAAAATAATATAACAGCTCCTCTTTTGAATATTTCCCTATGGGGATAAGAATGCTTGGTGTTTGCGTCGAGCCGGCTCCCCTTTTTGCTTATGAAAATGGCACATGTCGAATCATTTAAGAGTTAGATGATTTAATAAATGTTAATTGTAGAATAGGCTTGGATAAATCTGGGTCGCTACTTGTATACCCAATAGACGATGAAAATTAAAAGTAACACATTATTGCAGATACCTTTTATACTAATATCTTTTTAATCAAAGAAATAAAAATGAAAAACGTATGAAATCAAACCATTTTAAGATGAGGTGGCTATGCTTGTTGTTTGCGCTTTTTACGCTCAATATTCAGGCGCAGATTACGGTAGATATTAAAAATAAGCCGTTGAAAGAAGCCATAAAAACAATCGAACGGTCGAGCAATTATAGCTTCTTTTATAATGTGGAGTTAGAGGGGCTTGATAAACTCGTGACGGTGAAAACCGACAATGCATCTTTGGAAGAGACCATGAAACAGTTATTGAAGGGAACGAATATCACATTCCAAAGGAAAGTCGATAATGTAGTTGTTTTGCTTTCCAAACAGCAGCAAGCGGCTAAACGGTCCCGTTCTGTTTCCGGTAAGGTAGTCGATGAAAAAGGCGAGGCCATTATCGGGGCCAGTATTATCGTAAAAGGTTCTTCGATAGGAACTTCGACCGATGTAGATGGAAATTTTACTATCAATAATATTTCGGATAACGCTCTGCTGGTCGTGTCTTCTATCGGCTATAAAAAGACAGAGGTTCCTGTCACGAATGAAAATCCCATTGAAATTCGATTGAACGAAGATTCCAATTTGATGGACGAGGTAGTGGTGGTAGGCTACGGTGTTCAAAAGAAAATAAATTTAACGGGATCGGTCGTTTCGGTAGACCATGATGTTTTAGCCAATCGTCCTATCGCTAATGTGACGACCGGTTTGCAAGGCATGTTGCCGGGTGTCTCTATCGTGAATACGACAAGCCGTCCCGGTGATAATAACTCTTCTATACGGGTGAGAGGTATCGGGACATTGAATAACTCCGACCCTTTGATTCTTATCGACGGCGTGGAAGGCGACATGAACACGTTGAACCCCGACGATATAGAGTCTGTATCGGTATTGAAGGATGCCGCTTCCTCTTCTATCTATGGTTCGAGAGCGGCCAACGGAGTTATTCTTATTACGACGCGTAAGGCCGACCGCGAGGTAAAACCTACGGTCACTTACACCGGATATTTTGCCATGCAAAAACCGACGGCCCTTCCCGAAATGCTCGATGCCGTCGAATATCTTACTTTACTGAAAGAAGCGACTTCGAATGTAAATAAAAGTTGGGGGTATACACAGGAAGATATAGATGCCGTCATTAACGGAACCGATCCGAATTTCCGGGCGAATACGAACTGGATAAAAGAAATCACGAGAGATTATGCACCTCAACACGGTCACAATGTAAATATCAACGGTGGGAATAAGAACATGGGGTATTATTTGTCCTATGGAAATTTAACCACTTCGGGACTTATGGTAGGCAACGGTTATCATGCTACCCGTAATAATGTGAGAATGAAATTAAACACCGAGCTTTTCGATCGATTGACCATCGAGGGAAATGTGAGTTATACCGACGTGGATAATTGGACTCCTGCATCGAGCGATAGCGAAAATTCGGGACTTTTCTATCAAGCTCTCCGTTCTTCTCCTTTGACTCCCGTGAAATTCACCGACGGGCAATGGGGATATGGCGGTAGCTCGGCAAACCCGATAGCACAAGCCTACGACGGAGGTTTTATCAATTACCATAAACGTGAGACCTCGTTGAATTTCAGTGCCGGATTGAGAATTATCGACGGGTTGACGGCAAAGGTTCAATATGCTACCCGGTTGGTCGATGTGTTGCGGAAACAACAACAGAACATCATACAGCACTTTTATCCCGATACCGAAACGCCATTGGCTTATACGTCGAATACGAGTAAGTTCAGTCAACGCGATATTGCCCAACGATACCAGAATGTGATGGCACAGGTCGATTATGATAAGACGATAGGGAAACATTCTTTCCATATTCTTGCCGGCTTTTCTCAGGAGTGGCAGTTATACCAACAAATGGATGCCAGTCGTCAGGATTTGGTCTCCAACGATCTCCATGTGCTGAATGCCGGAACCGATTTGCAAACCAATAGCGGCTATGATAATCATTGGGCGATTCGTTCCGGGTTCGGGCGGGTCAATTATAATTTCAACGATCGCTATTTGGTAGAGGCCAATTTGCGTTACGACTTGTCGTCGCGTTTTCATAAAGATCACCGGGGAGGCTATTTCCCTTCGGCATCGGTGGCTTGGCGTTTGACCGAAGAGTCGTTTATGGAATCGACCCGCAGCTGGTTGGATAATTTGAAAATTAGGGCCTCATACGGTACTCTGGGTAACCAATATACCTCTTCGTTATATCCTTATATGGCTTTGATTCAACCTTCTACCTCCAACATGCCTATCGGCGGGGAGATAACCTCTTCCATGCAGCAAAGCGAGGCATCGAACAATATTCTCTCTTGGGAGTCCATAAAGATGACTAATATCGGATTGGACGTCAATTTGTTGAATAATCGTTTGTCGTTGACGGCCGATTACTTCATTAAGAATACCGACGATATTTTGCTGAAAGTGAAACTTCCCGATGTGCTGGGTGTGAGTGAACCCTACCAGAATGCCGGTAAGGTTCAAAACAAAGGTTGGGAAATCGCTTTGGCTTGGCAAGATAAAATAGGGAAAGATTTTACCTACGGGGTGAATGTCACTTTTTCCGATGTGAAAAATAAAGTGGTTAGCGTGGGAAATACGGCCGACGATTTCAGCGGCGATCGCATTCGTGCGGTGGGCTATCCTATCGATGCATTTTGGGGATACAAATCCGATGGGCTTTATACGGTCGATGATTTTGATTATGACATTGCCACGAACACTTATACGCCGAAAGCGACGACACCTATTATAGAGGAATATCGCACGAAGGTACAACCGGGAGATATAAAATATGTGGATATAGACGGTGACGGGAAGATTACGCCTACCGAGGATCGTTGCTATATAGGCAGTGCTATCCCCCGATATAATTATACGATCGGACTCAACGCCGCTTGGCGAGGAATCGATTTCAGCCTCTTTTTACAAGGTGTGGGTAAGTGTGACGGGTATATCGGAGGCATGGGACGACATGCGTTTACCGAGCTTGCCAACTATCCGCAGAAGGCACATCTCGATCGTTGGACTTGGGAAAACCAAAACCCTCATGCATCCTATCCGCGTTTTACGTATGATGAAACATACAATCGGGACGAATTTTCTTCTTTCTGGCTCGAAGACGCTTCATACCTGCGGGTAAAAAATTTGCAAGTGGGTTACACGGTTCCCCGTAAAGTGATCATTTCTAAGATGCATATTGAGAATTTGAGAATATATTTTTCGGGCGAAAATTTGTGGACGTTCACCGACTTCTTCTCGTCGTATGACCCTGAGATTCCTGTAAGCAGTGGAGGTTACTATCCTATCACGGCCTCGTATTCTTTGGGTTTGAGCATTACATTCAAATAATTATCGATATAAATGTCAGAATATATGAAAACAAAATATTTAGCAATTCTGCTGTGTGCGGCGTTTGTTTTACCCGGCTGCAACGATTCGTTCCTCGACAGAATCCCGTTGGACGAACTTACCGATGAAACATATTGGGAAACCGAGGAACATTTGATATTGGCATCTAATGCCTGCATCAATTATTTGAGAGGAAAAAGCAGGAGTGTCGATATGGAATTTTTGGGAGATAATGTTTTTCGTGAACGTTCGTCGGAATACAAGACTCTCGGGAGTGGAAATTTTACGAGTGATTTGTCGATCATCAATTCGGAGTGGACGACCGATTATGACGGTATCAGACGTTGCAATCACTTTCTTGAAAATTACGAACGTGCTCAAAAGGTTTCTGCATCTGTAAGAGAAAGATATGCCGGAGAAGCCATTTTCATAAGAGCCTATTTGTACAGTTATCTGGTGAATTGCTTTGGCGATGTACCCCGTGTAACCAATACGATAGATGTGGGAGACGACGAGCTTTATGGCTCCCGTACCGATAAGGAAACCATGATCGAATGGATTCTTAGTGAGTTTGACCGGGCCGCTGCGGTATTGCCTTATGCTAAGGATTTGAAAGATAGCGAACTCGGTCGTCCCACAAAAGAGGCTGCTTGGGCGTTTAGTTCTCGGTTTGCGTTGTACCACGAGCGTTGGGATAAGGCTGTTTCTTCGGCAGAAGAGGTAATGACTGCCGGTTTTCACAAATTGTACGATAACGGGAATCCCGAAACGACTTATAACGAGTTGTTCACTTTGGCTGCCAATCCGGTGACTAATAAGAACAACCGGGAGTTTATCGTTACTCGTCTGTATAGTGAGGAAGCCAATCAAACTCATAACCTCAGCCGGGAATTGCAAGTTCCCAACGAGGAGGCTCGTTATGCGCCCACTCGTTCGCTCATGGATGCCTATTTGTGTAATGGGCTTCCCATAACTTTGCCGGCGAGCCGTTATCGCGAGAATACCCACGAGGCTATCTTCAATAATCGGGATCCACGTATGGCGCAGACGATTTTGAAACCCGGAGCGAAGTGGGGCGGATATCCCGGTAAGACTACCTATGAACAGCCTAAGTTCTCGAATTCGGCTACCAGTTGCCGCACGACGACAGGTTGGTATTTTACGAAATTTGTCGAACTCTCCGCAATCTCTCGTTATAACAAAGACCAGAACGCCATTCCGTTGATGCGTTACGCCGAGGTCTTATTGAACTGGATCGAAGCGAAGGAGATGAGGGGCGATGCAATAACTCAACCGGATATAGATAAGTCGATAAACCTTCTTAGAGACCGGGTTGGAGCAGACAAGATGGTATTGACCAAATTGAATGCTTACGGGCTGAATCTGAGAGACGAAATTCGTCGGGAACGTCGGGTCGAACTGGCTCTCGAAGGGGAGCGCTATTTCGATTTGTTACGTTGGAAACAAGGAGATTTATTGGCGAAAGATGTAACCGGTATGCGTAAGAGTACGGTTCCGCCCAGTGAATATGTTTATGTCGAAGATATTCCTACCGATGATAAAGGGAATTTGATTTTGATGACGGGGCGCACATTCTCTGATATGAAAAATTATTTATGGCCGATTCCGTTCACGCAAACGCAACGTAATCCCAATTTGCTCCCTAATAATCCCGGTTGGGAATAAGGATAGCTTTCACAATTAATGTTATCTATATATGAAAACTCATTTTAAATTCATTTTGTGCTTCGTTGGAATTTTATCGATAACTGCTTGCGGTTCGTCCGACCCGGATTTGCCGGGTTCGGGCGGAACCGGCGGTGACGATGAAACTCTGGTCACGTTAGCTGGCGACCGTTCGTTTTCTCTTCTGTCGTTGAGTGCCGGTAAAGGGTTAGCCTCTGGGACGTATAATATCCAGCCGTTAGCGGCATTTATTCAGGAAAATAATACCGATGTCGTAGCATTGCAAGATGTGGATTTCGGGACTGCCCGCACGGGAAAAAAGAATCTGGTTGGCGAGGTCGCTTACCGTTGTAGCAAGGACGGTCAACGCCGGCAGGGGATATTCGCTTCTACCGGTCGGGAAGATGGCGGAGAAACAGGAGTGGCTTTGTTTGTCCGGGAATGTTTTTATGGTACGAATAAAGTGAATTTGAACGATGAATTGGTATTGCTTACTGCGCCTTATGAATTGGGTTCGGGCGAGACGGTTCTTATCGCTACATGCCAGTTCGATAAGGAAGATGCCAATAAACGGGTGCGTCAGGCCGAAGCTCTTGCCGCTTATGCCGACCAAGTAAAGCAAAACATCGTTATTTGCGCTTCTGTCTATGAAAATGAATCGGGGAATGTATTCAATATTTTGAAGAAGAAGTATCGCCGTTCCTGCAAGTTCTCTTCGGAAAATACATATCCTGCCGTTCAACCCGAATCGAGATTCGATTATGTGTTGACTCCTTTGTCCCAGAATTGGGGAACACAGGCGGTTCAGATTAAGGGAGATCAAACCGTTTCGGATCATAAGGCTCTATTCTTGCGTATAGGATTAAAATAAAGAACAGATGAAAAAGTATAATTATTTCGGCAGAGTATCCGGCTGGGGAATATGTATGTTATTTCTCCTCACAGGACTCTTTACCGGTTGTTCTGAAAACGAAGAAGACTATCCGAAGGGACAAAGACCTGCTGGCATTGAGTCGGTTAGGAAAGTAGCTTGCATAGGGAACAGTATAACCTATGGGGCGAGACAGTTCTTAAACGATAGGGAAAAAGAGTGCTACCCGGCTTTGTTGGGTAATATGTTGGGAGAGGGTTTCGAGGTCGCCAATTTCGGGTGTAGTGGCACAACCCTTTTGAAGAATGGCAATTCTCCATATTGGAATACCAAAGAATATACCAATGCCAAAGCATTCTTACCCAATATTGTCATTGTAAAATTGGGCTCGAATGATTCAAAGTCGGGCAATTGGTCTAGTCATGGCTCCGAGTTTGAGTCCGATCTCACGGATTTGGTTCTTTCCTTACGGAGCCTGTCAACTCGTCCGAGGGTCTTTTTGTGTACGCCGGCCATAGCGTATAGCAACTCGTTCGGAATAGACGACGGTATCATAACGAGCGAAATTATTCCGGCTATTCAGCGGGTTGCCGAAGCTCAGAATCTCACGGTCATAGATTTGCATACGGCTTTGCGGGGGTATGGAGATTTGTTTCTTGATGGAGTCCACCCCGGATTGGAAGGAAACAGAGTAATAGCGACCATCATTTACGATGTGTTGGCAAAAGAATATTCTTTGAATAAATAACAAATAGAATGAATCATGAAAAAAATTATATCGATACTGTTAGGAATATGTTTGTGTGGAGGCGTGTTTGCCCAGACTCAACTGAAAATAATCTCGTTTAATATTCATGCAGGTTATGATGCCCCTATCTCCGACATCGCTGCTTTCATTAAGGAACAAGATCCCGATATCGTGGCTTTGCAGGAAGTAGAATACTATACGAATCGAACAGGGGCGAATACGCCGAGGCCGATCAATAACAATATCAATATGTTGAATGAGTTGGCCTATTTAACAGGCATGCATGGAATGTTTTATGTAACACTCGAAAAATGCTACGGCGGTAAATTCGGTAACGCTATTTTGAGTAAACACAGTTTTGACGAGACTCGTAGAATTATGTTGCCATGTGCGGCCGGTACAGAGCAACGTAATGCTGCCATTGCCGATATAAAGCTCCCCGATGGGACCGAGTTTTCGATTGTCGACACTCACATCGATATGTCTAAATTGGACAACGGCATGTCGCAAATTAAAGAAGTTAACCGTATTCCGCAGTTGGGGAAACATTATATTGTAGCCGGGGACATGAATCGTCGGGTAGGAACTGCCGAGATTAACGAATTGTCCAGCGTATGGACGTTGGCTCTCAGCCGGGAGTTCGATCATATCGGTTACTATCCGGCCAATGGGTGGGTGGTAAAAGAAACGAAAGTCTTTTCCGATAACCAGTTGTCCGACCATTATCCCATTATGGTTACCCTCGAATTTGTCAAATAACGATGTAGATAGAAGTGTATCATGTTATAATATTCAAAAATTAATTTTAATCGTCGTCTAATTAATTTCTATTAAAAACATTAAGTTATGAAACTAAGAAAAATTTACACAAGTGCAGGAATCTTGCTGCTCTCTTTATTTTGTATTGGAGATGCGGTAGCGAAAGATGCTAAGTTTGAAACAGGTGTTTCTTTCGGTAGTACAGGAGCCGATGAGCCTTACAGCTCTCTGACGGATAAAGACGGAAATTATTATATTTCGGGTATGTGCCGTGGAGATGTGGAGTTTGCCGGTGGAGCTACGATTAAAGGTCGTGGCGGTATGGATGCCGTTATCGTGAAATATGATGCCGAACTTAATTTTTTGTGGGCAAGAGCCGTGGGTGGCAGTAAAGACGATACTTTCGAACGCATTGCAGTTACCTCTGCGGGCGATATTGTCGCTGTCGGTAAAATATCGGGTGATGTTACTATCGACGGTACGGAACAGACGTTGAGCGGTACGCAATCTACCGACGGGTGTATCGTCGTTTATGATAAGGACGGTAATTATAAATCGTCGGCTCAGATAAAAGCGGCGGGAGCATCTTTGTGCTATTCGGTGGCTGTGGACAAGAGCGATAATATTTTTGTGACGGGATCGACTGTCGGAGCGACCGATTTCGGAAATGAGAAAACCGTGACAATCGAGGGAAGTAATCCGGGAACATTCTTGGCTTGCTATAATAATTCTTTGGTCTGCCAGTGGGCTATTGCCGGTTCAAGCCCCGTTCAATCCTATGGCTGGGCCGTGAATTTCGATAAAGAAGAGAATATACTGCTTACCGGACGTTTCGGAACGACGTTTACAATCACCGGGACCGACGGGGAAGCGCTGACGACTGCCGTGGGCTCGGAATCTTCGCAAGACACCTATGTGGCTAAATTGTCTCACGAAGGTGTGGGACAATGGATTACGTATGTAACGAATTCCAATCGTATCGATACCCGTTCGATAGACTCCGACTCACAAGGAAATGTTTATATTTGGGGACATTGTCAGTCGGCGGTTACTCCCGAAGGACAGTCTCCTCTTGGATTTAACGGGAATTTCGATTCGTTTTTGATTAAATACTCGTCTGCCGGAGCCTATTTGGACGGTATGAATCTCGGTGGGAGCGGTCGTGATGAAGCTAAATCTCTATTTGTCGATGCAGACGACAATATTTATGTCGCCGGTAATGTGAACGGCGACGGCTCGAAAGGAGGAACTGCCGTGAATATGAATCCTCGGGGAGAATCCAAAGATTATACGTTCAAAGGTCATGACGGTTATGTCGCTAAATATAACGGTTCTACATGGGAACTTATGCAACTGGAAAAAACGGTTACGCCCGATAATGCCAATCAGCACGAAGTCGCTTGGTGTGTAACGATGTCTCCCGATTACAATAAGGTGTATGTAACCGGATATTTTAATAATGGCGCCACCGTTTTTGACGGGGCTTCGCTCACTCTTCCGTTTGTACGGGATTATGATATTTATACGGTTCTATATTCCTATACCTTAATGGTAAAGACCAAAACGTTGGAGCCGGGTGTAGCCAATGAGCCTTATTACAGCAATATCGTTGTGGATAATGTAGAGGGTGCAGTGAAGTTCGAAATCGTTTCTGGCGCGCTTCCCGACGGTATTACGTTAAGTAAAGACGGTGCTTTTGCCGGTACACCGACGAAGAACGGTTCTTATACGTTCACCGTCAAAATTTCCGATGACGTTTCTTCTATTCAAAAAGAATACACGTTGGTTATTAAATCGGGAGAAGGTTGCGATGTATTCATCGTTACCGATCAGTGTCCCGATGCATACATAGGTTATCCCTATTCGCTCCAACTCGAAATAGAAGGTGAAGGTATTACCTGCGCTCTTACCGGAGGCTCGTTGCCGGTCGGCCTTTCTTTGACGCCCGAAGGATTGATTTCAGGGACCCCGGCAGAATCCAACGAACCGGGAATTTACAGCTTTACGGTGAAAGCTACCGGAGCATCGGGTTGTGACGATGAATTGGAATTGTCGATGATACTTTCCGACGAAACTCCCAGTGGAATAAACCGTGTAAGTCTCGATTCGTTCCAAGTCTATCCTACGGTTTCTTATGGAGAAATTACGTTGAAAGCCGACTTCGGTAAGGATATGAAGGCTCGGGTAGCTGTCGTGACTCCACTCGGAACTTGTGTATGGGAAAAAACATATTACGGTGTACAACTCGATGAGGTAATTTCTACTGCCGATATGCAACCGGGAGTTTATTATCTGGTATTGTCGACGGAAGAGGGTAAATCGACCAAGCCTTTTATTGTAAAGAGATAAGTAATCGAAAACTTTTTTCGAGATGACTCCGGTTCCTTTGAACCGGGGGCCGGAGTTATCTTGTATTCATATAATTGATAGAAATGAAAAGAAGTGAATTTTTAAGGTTGATGGGAGCCACTACGGTTGCAGCCGCTCTTTCCGATTTTCAGGCGATATCGCAGACCGTCGGAACGTTGAAGGGTGGAACGGTCGGGGCAGACAATTTAGCCGACGAACTTTCGTCCGATCTGGAAAGTCAAGAGGCTGTGGTTGATAAACCGGTTACAGCGATTGTGATTGGAGCCGGAGCCCGTGGAAGAACATATGCCAGTTACTCGGAACATTATCCTAACTCTTTGAAAATCGTAGGTGTAGCCGACATCAATACAGAGCGTAAGGAGTATATGAAGAATCTGTATCGTATCCCCGATGAGCACTGTTTCAGCGATTGGAAAGAAGTATTCAATGTCCCTAAATTTGCCGATGCAGTTATCATCGCCACACCCGATAACTTGCATTATGCGCCGGCTTTAAAGGCTATGGCTGCCGGATACGATTTGTTGTTGGAGAAACCTGTCGCCCAGTCGATAAAAGAGTGTACGGATATTTTGAAATACGCCAAGCGCTATGACCGTATTGTAGGCATTTGCCACGTCTTGCGGTATGCCCCTTATTTCATTGCGCTTAAAAAGGTATTGGATTCGGGTAAAATCGGCGAGTTGGTCAGCATACAACATATGGAATGTATTCGTTATCACCACATGGCCCATTCCTATGTACGAGGAAACTGGAAAAGCTCAAAGGACACGACTCCCATCATTATCGCGAAATCGTGCCACGATATGGATATGATGCGGTGGCTTGTGAACAAACCCTGCAAATCGGTATCGGCTTATGGAGGTTTGAAACTGTTCAAGAGGGAGAATGCGCCCGACGGCTCTACCGAGCGTTGTCTCGATTGTCCGGTAGAATCGCAGTGTCCTTATTCTGCCAAGAAGATATATTTGCAGAGGAGGCAATTCCTGTATGTGTTCGATATTCCCGATAACGATTGTAAAAACCACAAGTACGACAGTTTGATTCTCGATAAGCTCAGAACCTCCGATTATGGTCGATGTGTTTATCGATGCGATAACGATCAATGCGACCATTTCGTGGCATCGCTCGAATTCGATAACAATATTACCGGAGCCTTCTCGATGGAAGCCTTTACGGCTACCGGTGGCCGTCTTACCCGTGTTATGGGAACGAAAGGCTGGATCGAGGGAGATATGAAAAAATTTACCGTAACCGATTTTCTGACAAATAAGAAATTGGTTTGGAATAAAGATATATCTTCTTTACCGGGATATGAAGGTCATGCCGGCGGCGATTTCGGAATCGTGAAAGACTTTGTGCTGGCCGTCGCTCATAGAGATACTTCCTATTTGACCAGTACCATCGACCTTTCCATTGAAAGCCATGTGATGGGTTTCTTGGCCGAAAAGAGCCGGGTGCTGAAAAAGAGAATCGATATGTAGGCATGAGTAACGGATCGTTAAAAAAATGTGATATGTGAATTTTAAGGTGCAAATTGAGTTTTCAAAAGATAGATAAGCGATGACGAGCCGGGCACATTGTGATAATGTGTCCGGCTTTTTATGTGTAAGATTTTATGTTACAGAGGTTTGATGACGGCTTGGGATAGATGAGCTTGGTTCATGTCTTCTTCTTTCTTTTTTTAAGTAAAAAAAATAGATTTTTTCACTAGGGATAAAGTGCTATTTGGGGTTTTATATAAAAGGAGTTATATAAAAATGCATTTTTATATCATGAAAAACGAAATGGAAACTATGAAGAACCTGTTTCAACGAAGAAGATCGATCACAGATTATAATTCTTATTAAACTATTGAAGGGGAGAGCGTTGCTTGGGAGATGGGTGTACCTGAGGCGTGAAACGTTATTCTTTTTATTTCCCGAAATCATTTTGATTTTTTAATATTAAAAATATGTGTAGCCTATGGATATAAATTTGACTGTTTCTTAATATTATTAAGAAGAGACTATTGATTTCTAAAAAATTCGAATACCGCGAGAGGCACAGTATGTATGAAAGTAAGAGGTTCGTTTCTATAAATTTTTGTATTGTATGGTGTCTTCTGGGGTCTCTTAGAATTTCATGAGTTATTATCTCTTCTTTATTCGGTGAAACTGAATGATTAAAAATAAAAGGTTCTCCGGTAGAATGGTGTCGATATCGAATGGATTTTGCCGGTGAGTCAATAATTAACAAAACAATTAAAAATTATCATGAGAAAAAGTGTACAGTTTTTGTTGCTGTTCTTGATGTGCATAAGCGCTTCTTGGACGTGGGCGTCGGACGCTCCCGAGCGGACCGTCTTGTTTAATATGGGAGACTATGATTCCCAATATTGGCGTATTCCGGCTTTGGTGACTGCTGCCGACAATTCGTTGGTCGCTGTGGTGGACAAACGAGGCAGCAGTTTGGGAGACCTGCCCAATACGATTTCCATTATGTCGAGAAGAAGTACCGATAACGGTAAAAATTGGTCGGAGCCGGTTGTTGTTGCTCAGGGCGGTAACGGTAAAACATATGGCGACCCGGCTGTGGTACTCGATAAAAAGACGGGAAATTTGATTTGTATGTTTGTGGGTGATCAAGGTCTATGGACTGCAACGCCATATAACCGACAAGGAATCTATGTCTCTAAGAGTACCGATAACGGTGTTTCTTGGAGCGAGCCGGTAGCTATTACCGATCAGGTGTATGCTAACCATAGCAGTTGGTATGCCGGTTTTGCCGGATCGGGTCACGGCTTATGCTTGAAAGATGGCCGTTTGATGTTTGTTTTGGCGATTCGTGCCACTTCTGCCACCGGAGTCCCTCTTCATAATTATGCTATCTATTCCGATGACGGAGGCGATAATTGGACTTTATCGACCAATGCAGCTACGACTGCGGGAGACGAGGCCAAAGTGGTGGAACTTGAAGACGGGGATATTTTAATGAGCATCCGCAATCCGAGTAAGGGCAACCGCATTTTTTGTAAATCCACCGACCGGGGGCAGACTTGGGGCAAAGCCTATTTCGAGACGGAATTGAAAGACCCGGCTTGTAACGGCGATATCATTCGTTACTCCTATTCTACCGACGAAGGATCGGAAGGAAAGAGTCGTTTGTTGCACTCTCTTCCAGAAAGTACGACAACCCGTGAGAATGTCACGATTTATTTGAGTGAAGACGATGGTGAGACTTGGCCGATAAAGAAACGTTTGGTAGACGGTTATTCTGCCTATTCTTCTTTAACGGTTTTGTCCGATGGGACAATAGGCGCTTTGGTCGAAGAGGGTAAATGGGATAGTAATCTTCCGGGTGAAGACGGGTTCCAACTCGTGTTCTATCGATTCACGATGGATTGGCTCACTTCCGATGTTACCGAGCCTCCTGTGGTTTCGGAAGGTACATTGCAACTGAACGGTACGGATCGCTATATGCGTATTCCCTCTGCCGATGATTTTAATATTGCTATCGGTGAATCCTACACGGTTACTTGCAAGGTGAAAATGCCTTTCTCGGGTAGTTCTTGCCGTTTTGTGTCGAAACGTTCTTATACGGGAACGGCCAATAGCGGTACTGTCGGTTGGGAAATGTGGGGCGATATGAATGCCAGTACACGATTCTCTACCAACCTTTCCCCTGCCGGTTCGCCGTGGGGTGGTAAAGGTAACGGTACAGGTGTCACGTTCACTGAAAATCAATGGGTGCACTTGACTTGGGTTTTCGACTGGAACGAAAATACGACGAATATTTATGTAGATGGTGTATTGGGTGAATCGAAATCTCTACACGCCGATTTTCAATCTAAGTCTCTGGAAAATAACTTCGATGTTTTGGTCGGAGCCGGATATTCGAACAGCGACGGTTCGGCATCTGTTCCCTCCTTTTTTATGAATGGCGAGATGGACGACCTGCGTTTCTATAATAAAGCGTTGACTTTGGACGAAATTAAAGCCGATATGGACGCTACCGTAGACGGAACGACCGATGGTTTGGTGGCTGCTTATGACTTTACCGATATTTCGGGGGTGGAAGTTCCCGATATCTCAGGTCACGGACATACGGGTACATTGGTGAATTTCCCCAATTACAGTACGCTTTATACCGTGACAATCGCTGCTCCCGACCCCGAGCAAGGGACATTGAAAGTGATGAATGGTTCCACCGAAGTGGTTAGCGGAACCGGAATACCCGAAAATACGAGGTTGACTGTCGTGGCAGAACCTGCCGACGGATACCAGCTGAAAGAAATTCGGGTGAACGATGTGGCATTGGAAAGAAACGTGAACATTTTTACGCTGACGCAAGAGACTACGGTTACCGCCGAATTCGAAGAGGCCGTACCGGCATACTGCACGTACGAAGGGAACTCGTCACATGACCAGCGGTATGTCCGCAGTATCACTATGAACGGGGGAACTTCTCCTTTCTCGGTATCGGTATATTCCACGACAAGACAAGCGGTTTATGTAGACAAGACCGACAATGTGTTCGAAGCATATGCCGGAGAGGAGATACAGCCTGTCGTTAATTGGGCGGGAGAATGGATGCATGGCTACCTCTACATCGACTACGACAAGGACTACACGTTCTCTTATACTTTGGGGAGCGACGACTATCCCACGGCCGACGGTGAGCTGGTCTCCTATACGTTTTATAGCCCGAGTGACTCTCAGTGGGGTAAGAACAGCAAGGGCGAAACTACGGAGAATAACAGCAGACTGGACGATGTTCCCTCCTTCACATTGCCCGAGAGTCTTGCTCCCGGCGAATACCGCGTGCGTTTGAAAATAGACTGGTGTCACTTGGATCCTTGTGGGCATCCCGATGAAATCGCCAATACACTTACCGGCAACGGCGGCAACATCGTCGATTTCACGTTGCGGATCGTGGAACGTCCGGCCACTTATACCGTGACCCTTCCCGAAACAGTAGAGAACGGTACGCTAACCGTGATGAACGGCAGTGTGGCCCTTGTGCCCGGAGCAAACACGGTGGAAGAAAATTCGGAATTGACCATTACCGCCACCCCGAACGAGGGTTATAACTTGGCCAGCCTCACGGTTAATGGCGAGGATATCACGAGCGGCGAGACCCATACGGTAACGGGTGCGACGGAGATAAGCGTCACGTTCGAGGCCAAGCCCACCCACACGGTAACGTATAGCGTGGTAGAGGGCGAGGGTAGTATAATACTGACGAGCGCCGACGGCACACAAAGTTACGAGAGCGGCGAGCCCATCGAGGCCGGAACATCGTTCAGGATCACGTTCGATCCTGCTGAGGATTACAAGGTAGGTAGAGTGATGTACGGCCCGAGTCAATTCGGAGCTATTATGGAGTTGACTTTGGCCTCCGACAACAGTTACACGATGCCGGCCGAACAGTTCGTGGGCAATTACACGTTCGAGGCTTATTTCGTATACGATCCGGAAACCGGCATAGCAGAGAACGATCGAGAGGCGATATCTGCCCGCTACGCGAGTGGTGTTCTCCATGTGGAGGGGGTGACGGAAGGCGAGTTCGAAGTCAATATTTATAACCTCACGGGAAAACTGGTGAGAACGGCGACAGAGACAACAGTCGACGTAGCCGATTTGGCAAAGGGTTGCTATCTTGTCAGGGTAACGACCGCAGAAGCCGAGAAAGTAGTGAAATTCATTAAGAAATAAGACACAGGGAACGATGCCCTCATAAACAAAGGTCGGCAGGGAAACTCCCCGCCGACCTTTGTCATTTTTTCACGATGTCCCGCCCGTTTTGTCCTTCGGGGCATCACTCTCTATTTCATTGCCCCGTGTAATACAGGGGCTTCGAAAGGTGTCGTGAAATGTTACTTTGAATATTTTACCCTCCTCCCTTGCTGTGCCCCGTAGCTTTACGGGGTGTTTTGCATCGCAAAATATAGGGGAATACATTTATTGAGATTTACTGCCGATAAGAATGAATGTAGGGCTTTCTATATGGCATCGTATGACTTTGTGCCGTTTTTGAAAACGATGGCGCCACGAACACCTATTGCACAGCCTTCCGATTCCTCTCTCTTTTCTCCTTTGACTACTATGTTAATGGTGTGTTTCCCTTCTTCCAAGTTCAAGATGTGGAAGATGTTTATGTTGCGGTGTTCTTGTTTGGCATAGTAGTAAAAGCAGTCTATCGTGCGTTTAAATATACCATCGACATATACGTCGGCTTTGCCTCCGTTTTTAACCCACCAGCCTTCGATAGAAGCTCCTGTTCCTTCGAAAGTGAACGTTATTTCATCGCCGGCTTGTTCGCTATATTTCACATAACCGTTTTCGGCATCCTGCCAATTCCCTTTCAAAGTCCAGCAACTGTCTTTGTCGGCATCGACGATGGCTGCGCGTTTGCTGTATACCAAGTTGGGGAACGCATCTTCCATAGGAAGGGCAACCGGTTCTTGCAGTACGATGGAGTAACTGTCTTCGGTTACTTTACCGCCATTTTCCACAATGAGTTTTTCAGCATAATCCGCAGTGCGTTCCACCGCTTTGTTGAAAGAGTAGTTGGTGTGAACGAACGGTTTGTCTCCGATTTTTTCGATAGCTTCTCTATACTCTTGGGGGAATGCGCTGAATCCTTTGATGATACCCAAAACAGCCAAAGCGTTGGACGGGTTGCAGTCGGAGTCTTGTCCGCAGCGGGTGGATATTTCCAATGTCTTGTTTATATCTCCTTCTCCATAGAGCAATCCTATAACGATGTAGGCTCCGTTCAGTTTGGCATCGATATTGTATTTCGTGCCGGGGTTGCAAATGTTCGCGCGAGCCCACTTGTCTTCTAACATTTGCCAGCACTTAGTCCAGTCATCGGGATTTTCTTGGTGAAAAGCGATGACATCTTCAATGATTCTGCGATAGCCGCTTTCGGCCGGTAAAGAGAGCAATGCTTTTTCGATGATAGACCGGATATCGTTCTGCAAATAGGCTTCGCTATACAGCGAGGCTACGAATGCACCGCCATACACACCGTCGCCGTAGTTCATGATATGACCCATATAATCGGCCATTTTGTTGGCCGTCTGCGGCATGCCGGGACACATGAACCCGATATAGTCGGCTTCGATTTGAAAGTCTATGTCATCGGCATGGAGGTTGAATTCGGGCTGTCCCGATTGGGGCGGAAATATGCTGTCGAAATAATTTTTGCGGGTCTGTACATTGGCGTGCCACAGTCTGAACCCGGCTGTTGCCAAAGCCTCTTGGTATTTTTTTTGTTCGGCTTGCATACCGTGTTTGTCCATTACGTCCATCAAAGTTAGCTGTACATACAAGTCGTCTTCCCACAAAGCATCTTTTACTCGGACGGGAGTCCAATGGATAGAATCTTCATACATCTTGCCCAATGCTTTGAATTCGGTAGGGACTCCGTAAGATACCCCTATCATTTTACCTGCCCACCCACCGGCGATTTTGTCTTTCAGAGTGTCTTTGCTGATCGTGACTTGTTGGCTGCACGCCATTAGGAAAAGAGGCATGAGTAACCCCAATCCTTTTTTCATGGTATTCTTCATAAATTAAAAATGTTAATAGCTTTCGGTAAAGGGACAGAAGGGTTTGTTAAAAGGATAGTCAAGATTGAAATATATATCATTTTTTAACTTTTTATATGATAGGTAGCCTCTTTTATGTGAAAATTTTTATGCGCCTTTCTACTTCGGATAGGGCTTGTTCATAGTCCGGTGAATAGAATTTCAGTATTTTATAGATACGCAGAGCCTCTTGATAGAAAGCCATAGCATTTTCAAGGTGTCCTTCTTCCTTGATTATATCGGCGAAATTCCTGCAACATTCTGCTTTTACCCGATAGGTGTCTTCGGTAAATCCTCCGACGAGGTATTTTTCGCAGATGTCTATTGCATCGATATATAACTCTTTCGCTTTCTGCAAGTCTCCCTTGTCAGTATAGCATTTTGCGGCTTCCAGATAGTCCGATGCCGTTTTAAAACGATGGGCGTTTTTCTTGGCGATTCTTATGTCTTCTATCGTTCGAGCTTCGTCTGTCTCATTGCTTTCTTCACACTCGCCGTCTTTGTCATCGTTGTAATCCTCCTCCTCATCTTCTTCGATAGCTCCGAATTTCAAAGCGATGTCGTAGTACTTTCTCGCCTTTCGGGCTTTTCCGGTATCTGCGAATGTTTCCGAAAGGCATAGCGCTACCGAACCTAATTCTTCGCCGCATTCTCCTGTTTTCCGGTAGATGGCGTTTAGTAATTCGTAGGCTTCGAGATAGAGCGTAATGGCTGTGTCGTATTCTTCGCATACATAAAGTACGATACCGAGTTTCTTCAATACGACTGCCATTTTGTCGATATGCAGGGGAACCGGGCAGGCATTTATTTCTCGATAAAGTTTCAACGATTTTTCGAAACATTCGCGGGCGGGTTCGGCTGCTTCCAGATTGCAATGGGTTTCGCCCAGACTGCAATAGGCTTCCGCTAAGTCGGCTCGATTGTCGTGCCCGTCGTTACAGAGAGATTCGTAAATCGATATACACTCTTCGTATAGCTCACTTGCTCGGTCATACTCTTCGTTTGCGCTGGAAATTAGTGCCATACAGTTGGTTATGTGGGCCGTCTCTTCTCGATAGTCGGAGTCTGGGGCATGCAGTTCCCTGAACATCGATAGTGCTTTTTTATAAGAAGGCACGGCTTGGGGTTTTTCCCAAAGCATATAGAGATCGCCCATGCGGCTCCATGTTCGTGCCATGTCGTAGCTCGTTTCGTTGTCGGTGAGCCTGCTGTATATGCTCAATGCTTGTTTGAACAGGGATTCGGCCCGGTCGTATTCCTCGGAGTCGAGGCGAGTATCTGCCCATGCATAAATCGAATCGGCGATGGATATTTTTAGATGTCCGCTTTTTTCGGCGGCTTTTGTATATAGCGTTACCGCTTTCTCGAACATCTCGCCGGCCCGGTCGTTTTCTCCCATATCGACCAGCAAATCTCCGAAGTCCCGGCAGACTTTGGCATGGTCGGCGGTGAAGGAGTATGGGACTTGGGCGTGCTGTCTTTCGCGAATATCCAGTGCCTCTTTGAGGAACTTTTCCGCGTCTTCGTATTTCTCCTCGTGGCGGCAGATGACACCCAAATTTTGGAGAACGGTGGCGATTGGGTGGTCGTAAACCGGTTCTTTCGTTTGCAACCGTCTGAATATATCCAATGCTTGGCAGAAACCTTTCCTTGCCTCTTCGTTTTTGCCGAGCACATAGTTCAGCCCGCTCATTTCCATTTTTGCCGTGGCCAAGTCGGCACTATGAGCCAATGGCATGCGGGAGGCGAGATTCGTAGCCAATTGTAGGGATTTTTGCAAGGATTCTTCCGCCTTGTCGAGTTGGTCGAGCCGTGTATAAATCGAGCCTTCCCGATTTAAAATCGAGTACAGTTTGTACTCGTATATTCTCGGAAACTCCTTGTCCAGCTCGTCGAGTATGGCGTGCGCTTGGGCTATGTATCGCAGAGCTTCTTGGGGGTGGTCCGAAAATTGCAATGCCGTAGCCATATTACAATAAATGTCGGCCAAAGCCGATCGGGAATCGGGGTCGTTGTCTTTGGCGAGGAGCTCAAATCGTATGCGTGCAGCCTCGTTGAACTCCGATAAGGCTTTGTTATATTCGTCCCGGTCGGAGTAAAGTGTTCCGAGGTTATTTTTGAGACGGGCTATATCGTCGTCATATATGCCCGGTTCTTCCCGGTCGAGCCAATCATAAATGTCTATGGCTTTCAAGTATTTGGATAGGCAGTGGTCGAAATCGCCCTTATCGCTGTAAAGTACGGCCATATTGTTTAATACGCCGGCGTAACCGTAGGCATACTTCTGAGGAGCTTTGCGATATAAACGTTCGTATATGCCCGATAGTCGTTCCCACGTTTCGAGGGCTTTTGTTTGTTGATCTGTATCTGTAAGCAGTACGGCATAGTCGAACAGGTATTCTGCCAATGTTTCTTCGGGCAGTCGTCCCGAAACAAGGTCTATCGCCGTTGACATGAGTTTTACCGCTTGTCGGTATCTCGATTCGTCGGCTATTCCACTGACGACGATACGAGCTTTAAGCATGTATTCTCCCGCACATCGTTCTATGTTTCGGGTGAGTTCGGCGGTTGGCTGCGCTGCTGTATCGAATTTCAATTTTGCGTTCGTGGCATCGGCTTCCATATCGTCTTCTTTGAGAACGGCTTCCGCTTTGTCGATCTCTCCTTTTTCAAACAGTTCGGCGGCTGTTCTCATACGGGGGCTGCATTCACCGCCCTGCATGCGGGCGATAGACATTGCCGTGTCTACGAGTGCCTTTTCTTGTCGCTCTATCTGTTCGGTTACACTCTCGCGTTCTTCCCTCAGATTAGCGAGTTCCTCGTCGGTCATACGGGAACGTTGCCCGAAGAATCCTCTCCGGCCGCCTGACTCGGCATTACCGATTTCCCGATCGAGTTGTTCCTTCCGTGATTGCAGTTCTCTGTGCGTGGCATTCTCCGAGGTAAAAGGCACATTGTTCAAGTCGGCGATCGTACTGTCTCCTATTTTCACCTGCGACTCTTTTACCTCCACCTTTATCGGGGTGGTGGCCTCTACCATTTGCAATTGTAGGACAAAATGCAGCTGCATGGTGTCGAAGTTGCTGTATCGACACCAATAGTGCCCCAGCTCTTCGAGCATGAGTCGTTTGAACTCTGCCAGTTCCCTACTTTCGCTTTCGCCTGCTTCGAGGTCTTTTATATAGGTGTATATCTTGGGAGAAGCCTGCTCGTCGAACGCTTTTCGGGCGATGTTGAACTCCTCGATGGTAAATTTTCCCGCTTTTTTATGAAATAGTGCCAGAAACATGTCGCTCGCTCTCACTCGTTCGTTGTATTCGTCTTGCTTGCGCATGCCGTTGTAGGCGGCATCATAGTCTTCCCATTCGAATAATTCGATGCGTATGCCTCGTTTCTCATAAATATTGTCCAGTTTTCTAATGAGGTTCCCGAAACGATAACGATCGGCCTCTAACTCCTCGGAGGAGGCGAGAAAAATTTTGATGACTCGGTTTGTTTTCATGGTTCGATTTATCTTGATACAGTCGATAAGCGTTCGATCGCTTGTGTATGTTCAGTCCCGTATGTAGTTCGTATTTACAAATGTAGCTGAATTTTATTAAAAAACAAGGCGTTATGCGATTAATTTGCTCAGTCGATAATTAGTGAGGATATCGGATCAATAAGAAATCGGAGGGGACTGTCTTTTCATACCTCTAATCCCTTTTCTCAGAAACGATTGTTTCTTCTGTGTCTCTCCTATGTTGCGAAGCAATAGGAGAGAAGGGAGATACCCACAAAGCGCCGGAGGGAATAAGGTTCGGAGCAGCACTTTTAATCCTCTCCCTGTCGTGCTCTGCGACATTGTGAGATATTTTACACTCTTCCCTTGTATTTTAACTTAGAACAGCGGGGGATTGGTATGACACTATCGGTGTATTTTTTAACCTCTTTCCTTGCCGTGTCCCGTAGCATTGCGGGGTGTTCCCGAGGGAATATAGGGGAAGTGACACGAAGTGGCGGAGGGGTTGATTTTTATCAAAAGCTATTCAGCTACTTTTTTACCGTTCACCGAGGAGATAGGAATGTGTTTGTCGACAAGAAATACATCGCTGAAATTCATTTCCACCCCATGAATTTTCTACAGAATCATTAGATTGACCGTCGGCTCGATTTACGAATGACAAAGGTCGTTTCCAATGTTGGAAACGACCTTTGTCTCTGTATGAGGAATCGTAATTTTATTTGAGGACTCCCAGATTTTTTCCGACTTTAATGAATGCCTTGATACAAGCGTCGAGTTCTTCCTTCTTGTGAGCGGCCGAAAGTTGTACCCGTATGCGGGCTTGGCCCTGCGGAACGACAGGATAATAGAACCCCGTTACATAAATGCCTTCGTCGAGCATTTGTGCGGCGAACGATTGCGATAGCTTGGCATCATACAGCATGACTGCACAAATGGCCGATTGGGTAGGCTTGATGTCGAAGCCTGCTGCGAGCATCTTGTCTCGGAAATAGGTGACGTTCTCCATTAAGCGGGTATGGAGTTCGTCGCTTTCGTCGAGCATTTTGAATACTTCTATTCCTGCTCCTACTACGGCGGGAGGGAGCGAGTTGGAGAAAAGGTAGGGTCTCGACCGCTGACGCAGCATGTCGATAATCTCTTTGCGTCCGGTGGTGAATCCGCCGATAGCGCCTCCGAAAGCCTTTCCCAATGTCCCGGTGTGAATGTCGATACGCCCGTACAGGTTGTACAGTTCGCTTACTCCTCTTCCTTTGGAGCCTACGACTCCTGCCGAGTGACATTCGTCGACCATGACCAAAGCATTGTATTTTTCGGCCAAGTCGCAAATCTTGTCCATTGGAGCCACATTACCGTCCATCGAGAATACTCCGTCGGTGACGATGATACGGAATCGTTGAGCCTGTGCTTCCTGCAAGCACCGTTCGAGTTCTTCCATGTCGGCATTGGCATAGCGATAGCGTTTGGCTTTGCAAAGGCGCACGCCGTCTATGATCGATGCATGGTTGAGCGCATCCGAGATGATGGCATCCTCTTCGGTGAACAAGGGTTCGAATACGCCTCCGTTGGCATCGAAACAAGCTGCATAGAGAATCGTGTCCTCGGTATGGAAATAGCGGGCAATCGCTTTTTCGAGTTCGCGGTGCAGGTCTTGCGCCCCGCAAATGAACCGTACCGACGACATGCCGAATCCGTGGGAATCCATCGCCTTTTTCGCGGCGGAGATGAGCCGGGGATTGTCGGATAGTCCCAGGTAATTGTTGGCACAGAAATTCAACACTTTTCCGCTATGTTCGGTAATTCGTATGGCAGAACTTTGCGGCGTGATAATCGTACGCTCTACTTTATACAGTCCGTTTGCTTTTATCTCGGCAAGCTGCTTTGCCAGATGATCTTTCATTTGTGTGAACATAGGCGTTTATTTAAGGAGTTTCTTTTTCAAGTGGTCGATCATGTCTATCGACATCGATTCGAGGTCGTAGTCGGGTTTCCAGTCCCATTCGGCACGGGCGCACGAATCATCGAGCATATCGGGCCACGAATCGGCTATTTGTTGCCGCACGGGGTCGATACGGTATTCGGCTACGAAATCGGGATAGAATTTCTTGATTTCGTTGTAGATAATTTCGGGATCGAAGCTCATCGATGCGATGTTGAACGAGTTGCGGTGTTTCAGTCTGGACGGGTCGGCTTCCATCAGCATCACCATCGCTTTCAGGGCATCGGGCATGTACATCATATCCATGAATGTCCCCGCCTTGACCGGAATCTCGAACTTCTCGCCCTTGACGGCGGCGTAGTATATTTCTACGGCATAGTCGGTCGTACCGCCTCCCGGCAATGTCTCGTACGAAATGAGTCCCGGAAACCTTACCGACCGGGTATCTACCCCGTAGCGATAGAAATAATAATCACTCAGCAATTCGCACGATACCTTGCTCACTCCGTAGATGGTACGCGGCCGTTGTATGGTTTCTTGCGGAGTCTTCATTTTGGGCGACGAGTCGCCGAATGCGCCTATGGAACTGGGGGTAAAGAGCGAGCAACCTTTTTCTCTCGATATTTCGAGAAGGTTGAGTACTCCTCCTATCTGGATATTCCATGCCAATAATGGACGCTTTTCGGCTTGTGCCGACAATATGGCTGCTAAGTTGTATATCGAGTCGATTTTATATTTGTCGATGATGGCTGCGATTTGTTGGGCATTGGTTACATCGGCAATTTCCAAAGGGCCGCCGTTTTTCAACTCATCGCTTAGAGGCACGCCCTCGATATATCCCGCTACGACGTTGTCGTTGCCATACTCTTTGCGGAGTTTTGTCATTGATGCCGAACCGATTTGCCCGGTCGCTCCGATTACAAGAATTTTTTTCATTGTCTTTTTGTTTCCTTTTTAGATAATCGGGTTGATGTGTGTTAATGGATCGTTAAGGTTGTTTTTGTTTCGGGGAAAGCTATATATAGTGAACAAAATCTTGCGATTGAGCTCTACTACGACCGCCCCTTCACATACTGTGCAAATATATATATTTTTTGCCCCGATTGTTATGGAGAAACGGTTTAATTTTTCACCTTTTTAAAGTTCTATTTTTTCAACGTATATATGGAACCTTTCAGTACTCCGTGAATTTCGACGAAATTCTGTTGCCGCAGATAGAGCAAATCTTTTTTTATCGTGTTGATGGACACGGGTTTGAGGGCTTGTGCGATGTCGCCTACTTTTACCGGGCCTTCGTCTTCCATGAAAGACAATATCCGTTTTTGCCGGGCGTTCAGATAGACAGGCGGGTTGCCCGGTTCGGCAGAGTGTGACGTTATATTCTTGTTTCGTAGGGGAATATCCGTCGAATCGAGTGTGGGGGTCGTCTCGGTTAATGGGGTGGGGACGAGGTTTCGTATGGATTGAAGCCATATATCGCACAAGAATAGAATCCATGCCGAGATATCCTCGCGAGATGAGTAGCGATTTTGCTGACCCTCTTTCAAGGTTCCATAATATTCTGTCCGACGTTTCTCGATGAGATTATCGATAGATTCGAATTTGGCCCATTCGTATCCGTTTTGCAGCAACAGCAAGGTGGAAAGAATGCGCGATAGTTCTCCTTTGCCTTCCCGGAACGGGTGTATGGAAATGAATTCGTAGGCAAAAGCTGCGATGACAACGAGTGCGTGATGTTCGTGTTTACTTAATTCGTCGTTGGTCCATTCGACCAAATCCCGTATTTCGTTATTGACCGATACCGCTTGGTTACGGCTGAATAGGGTAGGCGCTTTGTAGTCGAGGAAATTGACGACGCTGGGTTTACCGGCCGGTTCATCGTTCGAATGTATTTTCCCGTTGGGAAACAGGGCCGCATGTATCGTGACGATAGTGTCTTCGAGAAGCGGATAGTTGTGAGGGTGGGTATAAAGTGCCCTCAGTACGGTATCGTATCCTATAATAAGGCTCTGTTTTTTGTCATTGGTAGCTTTTTGTCTCGCTATTATCTTTTGGATTTGCAAAGCCGTGTAAGGTATGTTTTCGAGGGAGAGCGAAGCCGAAATAGTCGTTTCGATATTCTTTTGTATCGCTTCGGAGTCCGATTCTCCCGATTTTTGAATCCCCGTCCATCTTTTTGATAGAGTATCTATTTCATATAGAGTTTTTTGCAGGTTTTCTTTTTCTGGATTATTCAACTTGATTTTTTGAATGATATTCATAATATATCTATATTTTATGCAAATATAGTAGGATCGAGAGGAGAAAACAAGACTCAGTCGATAATTAGTGGGGATTGTCCTTTTATGCCTTTACCCCCTCCATCAAAAATTATATAATCTTTTCAATCCCCTCGCCCTGTGGGCACTTTCCCTATTACAGTGCGATACCCCGTAATGCTACGGGAAGCGGCAGGGAGAGAGGGGAGTACTCAATTTTGTTCCTGCTGTTGGTATTGCTCTTTCTCCCCTGTGTTTTGCTCCGCAAAATATAGGGGAGAGACCGAAGGAACGGTAGTTTCTGAGGAGAGGGGTTAGAAAGGTTGTTCGATTGTATTGTTTAACCCCTCCGTCACTGCGTGCCACCTCCCCTATATGGCTTCGCCACACAGAGGAGGAGTTTAAAGTAACACTCTATTCATTTGCGATGAGCAGAGGGAGGGGCTATTTTACCCCTCTTCTCTATATAGCTAACGCAGCTCCCCGTAGCATTACGGGGTGTTCCCGTAAGGGAATAGAGAGAAAGTGCCCTTTGGGTGAAGGCGTTAATCCTTACAGCTAAGAATCTTATGAAATCTTTTCAACCTCCCCGAAGAGATTTGGAATGTGTTTGTCGATAAGAAGTTCATCACTAAAATTCAGGTTTATCCCTCACGGATTTTTACTGAATCGAACCCAGATGAAAATTTCGTTTCTGCAATATAAAAGAAAAGCCGACCAACGATTGGCCGGCTTTTCGTATGGTGATAGAGTCTACATCTGAATATTCAAGTAGTCGGAAGTTTGCGTCACAGCGCATTTATCCTTTTCTCTTCTTGGACGAGTATGAGCTTCTCTTTGTCTTGGAGGAAGAACGGTCTCGTCTGGACCGGCTTTCCGAATGGTCCCTTCGGGAATTCCCGTAACGTTTTTCGTTCGTTCTGCGTCCTCCTTCTTCTTTGCCTTTTCTTTTTCCTTTCGGTGCGCTGTAATCTTTATCGGTCGCCAACTCGGCATATATGCGATGTCCGTAGAATTCGTTGCCTTTCAGTGCTCCGACGACTTTTTGAGCGCTGCTTTTTTCCACATCGAAAAGCGAGTAGGAAGACAGCAGGTCTATACGTCCTATGTTTACACGCCCCGGTACGAGGGAGTTGACCATTTCGATGAGGTTGGGCGGGAAAAATCCGTGAGCCTTTCCCAAGTTGATATATATACGTTCGAATCCGGCTTCGGCCGTGCGAATGTCTTTTTTACGTCCGTTACGTCCTTCCTTCGCAAAATTACCCTCTTTGGGTTTGCGAGTGTTTTCGTCGGGGATATCCAAATCGGGGGTATCGCGGTAATAATCTATGAGCCGGTTAAATTCGAGCGATACGATTCGCTTGATGAGGTCTTGTTCGGTGAGCCACCCCAGTTTTCGGGAGATGTTCGGCAGGTATTTGGCGATCTCTTCTTCGTTTACCTTTACTTTTTCGATACGGTCGGCGAGGTTGAAGAGCTGTTTCTCGCAGATTTGTTCTCCGGTGGGAACCATTCCCCGCTCGAATTTTTTGCCGATAATCTTTTCAATGGCACGCATTTTCCCTTTTTCACGACTGTGCACGATGGCGACCGAAACACCCGATTTCCCAGCTCTGCCGGTACGTCCGCTGCGGTGCGTGTAAGTCTCTATGTCATCGGGCAATCCGTAGTTGATGACGTGGGTCAAGTCGGTAACGTCGAGTCCGCGGGCGGCAACGTCGGTGGCGACGAGCAATTGCAGGTTTCTCAATCTGAATTTTTGCATGACCGCATCCCTCTGGGCTTGTGACAACTCTCCGTGGAGGGAGTCGGCATTGTATCCGTCGGCGATAAGTTGGTCGGCGATTTCTTGTGTTTCCCGACGGGTACGGCAGAATATGATTCCGTATATATTTGGGTAATAGTCGGCGATTCTTTTGAGTGCCGGATATTTGTCTTTGGCATGTACCATGTAGTACACGTGTCGTACGTTTTCGGCTCCTTCGTTTCGGCTTCCCACGACTACCTCTTTCGGTTCGTGCATATAGGTACGCGCGATCTGCTCGATTTCTTTGGGCATGGTGGCCGAAAAGAGCAGCATTTTACGCTCTTGGGGTACTTTGGAAAGAATTGCGTTGATGCTGTCGAGGAAACCCATGTTGAGCATTTCGTCGGCTTCGTCCATGATTACGGTCGAAACATGGTCGAGTTGTACCGTGCGCCGTTCGATCAGGTCGACGAGTCGTCCCGGTGTGGCGACTATGATGTGTACGCCTTTTTTCAGTGTTTTTATTTGACTCTCGATACTCGAACCTCCATATACGGGCAATATACGCAATCCGCTGACATATTGCGAATAATCGGTCAGGTCACTGGCTATTTGCAAACAAAGTTCCCGTGTGGGCGATAAGATGAGCGCTTGCGGTTTACACAGAGATAAATCGATGCGCTGGATAACGGGCAGCCCGAACGCGGCAGTTTTTCCTGTGCCGGTTTGGGCCAGTGCTACTAAGTCGGTTTCTTCGTTAAGTAGATGAGGGATTACCTGCTCCTGCACGGGCATAGGATTCTCGTATCCCAACTCGGTGATCGCTTTCAGTATCTCGTCGCAGATACCTAATTCTTGAAATGTTTTCATTTATAATGTCGTAATTTTTTGCTTTATCGCATGGGCACAAGGCCTTTTTTCGTCCTCAATGGGGCTAAGGGGAGAGGGTGAATAAAAACTTGTCGTACGTTAAAGTTTTGTTTGTGCCGGCAAAGGTACGATAAAAATCGGAATATATTCGATTTGAGTACAATATACTGCTTGAAAAAACAGAATAATTTCGGATTGGTCGATATTAAGAAGCTGTTTTAAATTTATAGAGAAATAATATTATCATTGCAGGCAGGTATGTT